>BS_KBA_SWE02_21mDRAFT_10000311_pt1 | contig 17691 bp, 14 predicted proteins | sample BalSeasSWE02_21m_FD_9196 | JGI IMG/M metagenome (IMG submission 9196)
TTTCTAATTCAATAGTTAGGGCATCCAGTGACATGCTATCATAATCTTTTACCTCAATGGTATGCCGGTCTTTATGTCCATCATCTTCAGCGTCTTCTGCATTTGATTCGTCTATTTCATTTAAAACTTCGTCATTTTCGGCTTCAGAGGCAGTTTCTTTTTCTTTTGGTTCAACTTTTTTAACAGATTCTTCAGCAACGTCAATGGGTGTTTCTTCTTTCAGATTTTCAATTTGCACAATGGCGTCCTCTTTAGAAGGTTCCAATTCCGTTTCTTCTACCAAAGTTTTCGCAGAAATTACTTTTTTAGCTTTCTTCGTTGTTGGTTTTTTAATTTCTTTTTTTCCTTCTGCATCCTGCAGGTTATCTAGCTCAGACATTATTTAAATGTTTAGGTTCAGTAATTTCTTTATTGTTTAAATATACTAACAACTCTAGTAATTACAAAAGGGTGGAAGGTTTTTAATACAGTTAAATGACTTTTTAACTTAAATCCCATATTGACCAGGCTTTTTCTGCCTGTAATTCTAACATCTTTGATCCGTTTTGAATAGTTGCTCCAAGATTTTTACCAAATTTAAGAAAAGTGGTTTCTGCAGGATTATATATTAAATCATATAAAATATGTTCGCTGTTTATAGCTGCAAATGGGATATTTGGACATGCGTTTATATTAGGGAATGTACCAATAGGGGTACAATTTATTATTATTTGGTGTTGTTTGATAATCTCATCTGTTAAAGAATCATACGTAAAGTCAACACCATTTTTTGAAGCTCTGGAAACAAAATAATATCTGATATTTAATTCTTTTAAACTAAATGCCACTGCTTTACTAGCACCTCCCGTTCCTAAAATTAGTGCCATTTTATGATGTGGTCGCAACAGGGGTTTTAAGGAATTTTTAAATCCATAGCAGTCCGTGTTATACCCAATGAGTTGCTTATTTTCAGAAATTTTAATCGTATTTACAGCGCCAATTTTCTTGGCTGTTTCATCTAAGTCATCAAGAAAAGGAATGATTGCTTCTTTATAGGGTATGGTCACATTAAAACCTTTAATACCTTCTGTGTTTTGTATGATAGAAGGAAACAGCTCAATGTTTTCTATGTCAAAATTTTCATAAGCAACATTTGTAATCTGCTCTTTTTCAAATTTATTTTTAAAATAAGCTTTAGAAAAGGAGTATGAAATATTTTTACCTATTAAGCCTAATTTATGCATGCTGTTTTCTTGTTTTTTGTCCGTAATATTCAAGTGCTAAAACAATGATTATTCCAAGGAAAATAAAGGCTATTGCATAATAGGTTTCGGTATCATTTGTGGGAATATATCGCTCATAATTTAAAACTACTTTTGTTCCGGTAGAATCAAAAATATACGAGCCATCTTCTGCTAGTTTATAAATCGTTTTTTTCCAGGGCCAGACTACCCCTAATGAACCTACAATAAAACCGATAATAGCAGAAAGCGTGATACTTTTATAATGCTTTAAAATGTAACTTAGTATGTGTGAAAATGTTACCAGGCCTACGACAGAACCTAAAGTAAAGACCACTAAAACTTTAAGCATTCTTATTCTTTGGGCGTTATGAATAAAACTAAAATTACCACTAAAAAGATCAAAAAAAGTATCAGATAACGCATTTACTGAATCTACCAGAAGCAATACATAGTTTCCTAAAAGAATGAGTATAAAGGATCCGGAAAACCCCGGAAGCGTCATGCCTGAGACACTTATAATACCACAAAAAAACACAAACCAAAGGTTGTCGTTTTCCTTGGCAGGATTTAAAAAACTAATACTGACACCAGCAATAATTCCTAATGCTAACGCGGTGTATGTTTTATAATTCCAATCTTTAAAATCTTTATTGATATAATATATAGAGCCAATAATCATTCCAAAGAAAACACTCCATATATACAGCTCATAATATTTAATCAAATAATCTAACACTTTTGAAACACTGAAGAAACTCACAATCATTCCCAGAAATAATAAACCAATGAATTTTCCATTGATGTAATTGTAGAAACTTTTAAATCTTCCATTCATCAGTAATTTAAAAGCCTTGGTATTTATTTTTCTAAGAGAATAAATAAATTCTTCGTAGAAACCAGCAACAAAAGCAACAACACCTCCAGAAACGCCAGGCACTTTATTGGCAGCGCCCATACCTAATCCTTTTAGAACTAGGAATACTTTATCTCTCAGTGTTCTGGTGCTTTCCATTAGTGTTTTTTTGAACCTATTTTTTCAAGAATAAAAATAGTTAAAAAACCAACAATGATTAATATAATGGCTAGGAATAAATGATGGTCTCCTTGATAATCAAATGGTAAGACACTTTTATCTATAAGAGGGGTTTTCACTCCTTTTGAATTAACATGCCAGGTCAATGTTTCTTTCCATGGCCACACTTTATTTAAAGACCCAAAAATAAAACCAGTAAGAATGGCTAAGGTAAGATTATGATAATGCTTAAAAAGCCATTTTAATAAGTGACTAAAACTTAAAAGACCGATAAGGGCACCACTTACAAAAAACAGTAATTTTTTAAAATCAAAATCATGCAGAGCATCACTTAAGGTTTTATAAGCTCCTAAAATGACTAAGATAAATGAGCCTGAAATACCGGGTAAAATCATGGCGCATATAGCTAAAGCACCTGCAAAAAATAAAAAGGACGAACTTTCATTAGTTGCCATTGAAGGTAAAGTTGAAATATAAAAGGCGATAAGGGATCCAAATAACAAGCCTATTATTACAGGGATATTCCATTGAGTTATCTGTTTTCCAACAAAATAAATACTGGCAATAATAAGTCCAAAAAAGAAAGACCATATTAATACAGGTTCATTCTCAATTAAATATTTGGCAAGCCTCATAAATGACACAAAACTGATAATAATACCAGATAACAGTGCTAAAAGAAAATTCCCGTTTAACTGTGTCCAAAACGATTTAAACCCTTTTTGAAATAGCGTTTTAAAAAGAGAGACATTAACATTACTAATAGTAGTAATTAACTCCTCATAAATACCCGATATAAACGCAATAGTACCACCAGAAACACCGGGAACGGCATCGGCTGCTCCCATAGCTATTCCTTTTAAGGAGATTATTAAATAGTCAATAAATCGTCTTTGCATCTGTTGAATTTAATTATTAAATTCAAAGGTATGCAAATTTTCTATAGACCTTCTTTTTGATTTGTATTTAGTAATTTTTTAACTTGTTTTTTATTGCAAACTTCAGGAAAAAGTTCATCCATGATAAAGGAATATTCTGCATTGTATTTTAGTCCATTTTTTAAATGGAAGGTGCCTTTATCTGTTTCATTAAGTATGAAAAACAGGCCTGCTAATCTATATTCTAATTCTGCATTTTCTGGGTAAAATTCTGCGGCTTGTTCAAAGTTATAAATAGCAGCTTCAGGCTCACCAAGTTTAATTAATAAGTCACCACGTGATAGCCAAGTTGAGAGTTCATAATTCCCCAGTTCCAATGTTTTTTTGAATCCTCTTTCAGCTTCTTCGTATAATTTTAATCTTAAATTTATTTGAGAATATAATTTCCAGTAAATCACATTTTCACTATCAATATTAATGGCTTTGTTAATATAATAGAGTGCTTTTTGATAATTTCTTTTTCTATTATAAAATCTGGTGATAGCAATCCAGCCTTTGTCTAATAATGGGTCTTCATGCACCGTTTTATAATAGTACTGAACGGCTAAATCGTCTTTTTTTAATTTTTCATAACAGTTTCCAATGCGCAACAATGCAAAGGATGTAGGGTCATCAAGTTTTAAAGTAAAACTGTAAAATTCTATAGCTTCTTCAAAACGTTTTAGTTTTTCAAGAACTTTTCCTTTTTCAAGATAAGCCCCAACAAAACTATCATCAGAAATAATCGCAAAATCAAAAGCAGCTAAGGCTTTTTTATAATCTTTTAGGGTGAAATATTGTTTACCTAATTGATGCCAAGCCACTTCGCAATAAGGGTTCTCATCTAAAAATGAGTTTAAATATTCAATAGCTTCCGTGTTCTGATCTAGAAAATCAAAGCAGTAAATGATATTATATAGCGCTGAATAATCTTCAATATCTTCATCAAGACATTTCATGAAATAAGCTTTGGCTTCTTCAAATTGATCTAAAAATAAATACTCCATGCCTATTAATGAGTAGAGATCAACAACGTCATCAGTTAATTCTAAGGCTTGTTTTAGAACTTCAATTGCCTGATAATGCTCATCTTTTTTTGAAAGAATATTTGCTTTTTGAATATAAATTTCTTCGTTCATAGGTTCGAGGCGATACAACTCATTTAATAAGGCATCTGCCTGAACTAATTTATTTTCAAAAACATAAACCTCAACTTTAAAAAGTTTTAAGTTAGTTGAAGTAGGGTGTTGATCTAGACCTAATTTTATAGCTTTTTTTGCTAAAGACATTTTACCTTGATTCAGGTAATGATGGATAATATTTTCAAATTCTTCTGAATCAAAAAACAAAACATTGTTTGTTTTTAGCATGGATTCAAATTTTATTAATGGGAAACTGTTGTCTTCGTTAGAGCTATACTCCATAAGCATGTTTGTATGATTCTACATCAATAAATGTATGATTCTAATCGTTTTTTTAGGGAAGATGACCTAAATGTTTTTAACAAAGTAATCAACAGGTAAACCTTTTATGAAGGAAGAGGTTGGCTTTTATTTGATTATCAAAAAGTTATAACTTCTTAATTTTGCTGAATTGAATTCAAAATGGTAATGATTATAGCGCATCCTTTGATTATTTCTTCGTTTGAAATGGTTAATGGCGGCGTAATTCTTATGGCTTTCGGTTCAAATAATAACCAAAAAAGAATTAATCCTTGCTCTTGAGCGGCTAGAATCACTTTATTTGTTATTTCATCTGAGGGCATAATTAATGCCAGCATTAACCCTTTTCCACGTATTTCAAGTAGTAATGGATGCACCAAAAGTTTTCTTATCAGTTGCTCTTTTTCTAAAGTTTGAGCCATTAATTTACTTTCAGTGATTTCAGTTAAGGTAGCCAAGGCAGAAGCTGCAATCACGGGGTGGCCACCAAAAGTGGTTATATGACCTAACTTTGGATTTTCAGCAAGTAAGTCCATTAGTTTTTTAGAAGAAGTAAAAGCCCCAATGGGCATGCCGCCGCCAAGTCCTTTACCAGTTACAAGAATATCTGGAATGCAATTATAATGTTCAAATCCAAACAGTTTACCTGTTCTGCCAATACCAGGCTGAATTTCATCTAGAATAAGTAGCGCACCAACGGCATCACATTTAGCTCTTACTTTTGCTAAGTAATTATTTTTGGGTTCAATAAAACCAGCACCTCCTTGAATGGTTTCTAAAATAACACCAGCTGTTTTTGAAGTTATAAAATCTAAGTCTTCTTCTTTGTTAAAAGTAATGCATCTTACATCCGGAAGTAAAGGTCTGAAAGCCTGTTTGCGTTCTTCGTAACCCATTACACTCATGGAACCCATGGTGTTGCCGTGATAGGCGTTAAAGGCTGAAATAATTTCACTTCGTCCGGTGGCGCGTTTTGCCAGTTTTAGTGCCCCTTCAATGGCTTCAGTTCCTGAGTTTACTAAATATGTTGTTTCTAAAGGATCTGGTAGGTTTTTTGCTAGTAATTTGCAGAGTTCAACGGCTGGTTTTTGAATATATTCACCATAAACCATGACGTGTAAATACGTGTCTAATTGTGCTTTAATAGCCTTAATGACTTTTGGATGATTATGACCTAATGGGGTTGCAGACACTCCGGCAACAAAATCTAAATAGGCTTTTTGATTGGTGTCATATATATAAGATCCATCAGCATGTGAAATGGTTATTGCCAATGGATGTGTTGTTGTTTGTGCCTGGTATTTTAAGAAATCAGACTTCATAAAAATTAAAGCTTTTTTGGTTTGTTTAACTTAGTCTTATCTTTTAAAAATTGCTTTTTGTCTTTAATGTTTTGAGGGATATTTCTTGATGCTTTGGAGTCTTTTTGGTTATTAGTGTTTGCCTTTTTATCAGCTGACTCAATTCTTTCAAACATAGCGTCATCAAAAAATTCTTCTTGCGGCACATAATCATCTAAGCCCTTTATTTTTGGCAAAACCAAGGGCGGATCATCTTTAAACAAATCGGCAATACTTGTTAATTGTTCTTCTTCGCGCCAATCAAAGCCTTTTAATAATTTTTCCTTATCTGGGAATGTCGACTCAGGGTATATTTTACCATCAATTTGATTTATTTTTCTAACTTCTTCGATAATCTTTTTATCTAAAAAAATTTTAATACTTCCTGACATGGCTTTATCAATGCCAACCAGTTCATTTAAATCATTTCTGAAATAATAGATAGACTCGGCATTTTTAATGACATCAACGGTTTTTAATTCGTTTTCCTCATTAAATAAACCCACCAAGCGCTGTCCGGCAATTTGATTAAAACCGGCTTCAAGTGTGTCTTTACTTATTAAAAAAGCATTTTTAAATACAATAAGAGAATCTAATTTTTCGGTTTCCGGATTTGAAATAAGGTGAATGGTATCTCCTGTCATTTGGTTGCCAATATTCCATAAAATAGGTCTTCTCTTAACGGCAAAAGCATCACCTGTTGAATATTTAGAGATATTGATAAGNTGTGTTAATCCCTTTTCATGATTCACATGAACTGAATCTGCTTTACCACTCATATCAGATTTGTAAAGGCGCACATTTCTAAAAGCCCTGGTAATTCTTTTTTCAGGTTTACCCGTAACCATTAAGGTATCAGCATGCATATAAATGGAATCGTTTTCCTGAACCGTGATAGCTAATGCCCGTTTAGTTATAAAAACAGAATCTTTTTCTTTGAATACTTCAGCATAATGGCCTTTAACGATACTATGGTTTAAGGTATCCGTAACTTTTATGTTATTGGTAGCAGATGCAAAACTCCTGTTATTATCGAAATATAAGCTATCACCTTCAATAATTCTGTTATCATAATTTATTTTGGCTTTTTTGAGGGCATAGCCAATTTTAGTTTTGGTGTCATAGTACCCTTTTTCACAATAAGTAACACTTTCTTCAGTAGTAATAGTGGAAGGGCCAAATAAATAGGCCTTACCGGTATCTGAATAAAAATCAAAATAATTAGATTTTATAGTGGCATCAGGGTTCACTAAAACAACGTCCGTTACAAATTGGTACTTTTTTAAATTCATGTAGTAACGACCAATTTTACTGGTTATAGTACCTGAGGTATCTTTTACAACTGTTCCGCCATTGCGGTAAAATGCTTGTTGTTTTTCTCTGTCAAAATATAAAGTATCAGAAGTAATAGTAGAATTGGGGTCTCTTAAAACAACATCACCACTAGCAAAGGCTAATTTAGTAATACCACTATATTCAATGTATTTTGAATCCATATTAATGGTATCTCCCTGAATCAATTTTACATGACCATAGGCTTCAATAAAATTTTCTGTACCGTAATAATAAGCCTTATCACACCACATATTGATACTTTCATGTACAATGTGAATTTGTTGCGAATCATCACGGGTTAAGATTTTGGCTCCGGGGTATTCGGTTTCATTAAAGCTTAGGAAACCAGAGTATTCAATCTCAATTTTTTTTTGATCTTGTGCTTTTAAAGTAAAAGTAACGGCCAAAACACAAAAAAAGAGCAGATATATAGATTTTAAGGTATTCAAATTAGTATTGTTTGTCGCAAAAATAACGATAATAATCATGTTTAAGTATAACGAATCAAAAAACGCTTCAATTTTTTGAAGCGTTTTTTTGATGTATAAAATTTGATAAATTATTTTATTTTTCTAAAAATAGTTTGTTTTCTATCAGGTCCCACTGAGACGATTGTGATTGGAATTTCAAGTTCTTTTTCCAAGAATTCAATGTAATCATTTAATTCCTTAGGCAGTTGACTTGTCTCTGACATTTTTGTCAGATCTTCGTTCCAGCCGTTAAATTCTGTATAAATAGGCTGTACATTTTCTGGGTCAATATTATAAGGAAAATGAGCTATAACATCTCCTTTATAATTATAGGCCGTACAAACTTTCAATTTTTTAAAACCTGAAAGCACATCGCCTTTCATCATCATTAACTGGGTAACACCATTAACCTGACAGGCATATCTTAAGGCTACTAAATCAAGCCATCCACAGCGTCTGGGTCTTCCTGTTGTTGCACCAAATTCCTGACCAACACGACTCATAGTGGCGCCATCTTCATCAAATAATTCAGTAGGAAAAGGTCCAGAACCAACACGTGTCGTGTAGGCTTTAAAAATACCGAAAACATCACCTATCTGGCTAGGTGAAACACCTAAACCAGTACAAGCGCCTGCAGCGGTGGTATTACTTGAAGTCACATAAGGGTAGGTTCCAAAATCGATATCTAATAATGAGCCCTGAGCACCTTCAGCAAGAATCGTTCTACCTTGTTTTTGCGCTTGATACAGGTATTCTTCTGAATCAATAAATGTAATCGATTTTAAAATTTTAATAGCTTCAAAAAATTCTTTTTCAAGTTCTGCTAAATCATATTGAATATCCACATTGTAGTAAGAAATCATGGATTCATGTTTGTCTGCCAATGCTCTGTAACGATCTTTCCAGTCCGTTAATTCTAAATCACCAACACGAAGTCCGTTTCTGCCTGTTTTATCCATATAAGTGGGCCCAATACCCTTGAGGGTTGAACCAATTTTCGCTTTTCCTTTAGCAGTCTCACTAGCGGCATCTAATAAGCGATGGGTAGGTAATATGATATGTGCTTTTCTTGAAATTAACATTGATTTTCTGTAATCAACATTTTGTTCTTCAAGCTTATCTAATTCCTTTTTAAATATTACAGGATCAATGACGACGCCATTACCTACTAAATTGGTGGTATTATCATGAAAAATACCAGATGGAATGGTGTGTAAAACATGCTTTCTGCCATTAAAAACCAAGGTGTGCCCTGCGTTTGGTCCACCTTGAAAACGTGCTATAATATTGTATTTTGATGTTAGTACGTCAACAATTTTTCCTTTGCCTTCGTCTCCCCATTGTAAGCCTAATAGTAAATCTACTGCCATTGTAAGTTTTAATTATTTTTTTCCTTTTCTATTTCCATAGAAATAGAGTGAATGATTATTGATTTCAATATCAAAAACTTCTTCTATTGTTTTTTTTATAGATTGTATTCTAGGATCACAAAATTCTATAACTTCTCCCGTATCCGTAAGAATAACATGGTCATGCTGTCTGTCAAAATATGATTTTTCATAATGTGCTTGATTCTGACCAAATTGGTGTTTTCTAACCAGGCCACATTCTAACAGTAATTCAATAGTATTGTAAAGGGTTGCACGCGAAACACGATACTTTTTGTTTTTCATGCTGAGATATAAAGACTCTATATCAAAATGTTCTGTTTTATTATAAATTTCTTGAAGAATGGCGAAGCGTTCCGGTGTTTTACGATGTCCGTTACCTTCCAAAAAGGCAGTAAATACATTCTTGACAATATCCTGATTTTTTGTATCCACTTTTACATTCATAATCTCAAGACAAATTTACACTTTTATACTCTATTCACTTTATCTATACCATTAATTTTTTTAAGTTTTTCAATTAGTTTTTTAACAAGTGTATTGTTTTTTACAATAATATTTATTTTACCTGTAAATAAACCATCATCACTTTCAAAACTTAAACTTTTCATATTTACGTGCATATTTGATGAAATCTCCTGTGTTATTTCATTAACAAGTCCCATATGATCAATTCCTGAAACTCTTATTTGAACTAAAAATTCTTGTTGGGTGGAATCAATCCATTTGGCAGAAAGGATTCTATAGGCATAATTAGATTGTAAACTCACCGCATTTGGGCAGTTTTTTTTATGAACTTTGATGCCTTCCGTAACCGTTAAAAACCCAAAAACTTCATCTCCAGGAATAGGATTGCAGCAGTTGGCCAATTTATAATCCAGTTTTTCTTCTTCCTTGCCAAAAACAATGGAGTCATAATTTGAAGTAACCTCTTCTTTATCTAAATCTTCTTTCTTTATATTGGCCTTTCTGGTAATTTTATTTTTAATAAAACTCATTAAGGCATTGCTTCTAGAGGACGCATAATCTTTAAGCATAGAATTGTCAATAGTACCAATGCCCACTCTGTAAAACAAATCCAAACTCGTTTTAAGTTTAAAGAAGTTAACTAACTCATTGATGCTTGCTTCATTTAAAGTAATTTTTAATTGCTTTAATTTCCTTCTTAAAACTTCTTTTCCTTCTTCACCAACATGTTTTCTGTCTTCTTTTAACGCTGATTTAATTTTACTTCTGGCTCTTGCCGTAGTCGCATAATCTAACCAGTTTGCGCTGGGTTTAGCAGTTTCAGAAGTTAAAATATCAACCTGGTCACCACTTTGCAATTCATGACTTAAAGGAACCAGTTTCCCATTAACTTTAGTGCCTCTTGTTTTCATTCCAACTTCAGAGTGAATATTAAAAGCAAAATCTAAAGCTGTGGCACCTTTAGGTAGTGATCTTAGCTCTCCTTTTGGGGTAAAAACAAATATTTCTTTTGAATAGAGATTGAGTTTAAATTGTTCAACAAAATCAACCGCATTTACCTCTGGGTTTTCAAGGGCTTCTTGTAATCTATTAATCCAGTTTTCTAAATTGTCTTCTTTTTCTTCATCCTGCTTATACTTGTAATGAGCGGCATATCCTTTTTCAGCAATTTCATTCATACGCTCACTTCTTATTTGTACCTCAACCCATTTGCCTTTTGGCCCCATGACTGTTATATGAAGTGCTTCATAACCTGTTGATTTAGGAGAAGAAATCCAATCCCGAAGTCGTATAGGATTTGGTCTGAAATGGTCGGTTACAATCGAGTATATTTTCCAAGCCAAAAACTTTTCATTTTCGGGGTCACTTTTATAAATAATCCTAATGGCAAACTTGTCATAAACCTCATCAAAAGAAACACCTTGTTTCAACATTTTTCTACGGATGGAAAAAATGGATTTAGGTCGCCCCTTTATAGTGTAATTAAGATGTTCTTTGTCTAACGATACTTTAATAACATGACTAAACTCTTTAATATACAGGTCTTGTTCTTCTTTGCTTTCTTTTATTTTAAATAAAATATCATTGTAAACCTCTGGCTCGGTATATTTTAAACCTAAATCTTCAAGTTCTGTTTTAATGTTATATAGACCAATTCTATGGGCTAATGGCGCATAAATATAAAGTGTTTCTGAAGCGATTTTAACTTGTTTATCTGGACGCATGGCATCCATGGTCTGCATATTATGAAGTCTGTCAGCGATTTTTATGATGATTACCCTGACATCATCATTAAGGGTAAGTAACATTTTTCTAAAATTTTCTGCCTGTAAAGAAGCATGCATATCTTGCTCTTTACTTAAAGAAGAAATTTTAGTTAAGCCATCAACAATTTTAGCGACTGTTTTCCCAAATAGGCGCTCAATATCTTCAATAGAGATGTCTTTATTATCTTCAACAACATCATGCAATAGAGCGGCGGCAATAGAAGTGGCATCCAAACCTATCTCCTGGGCAACAATTTTTGCAACGGCAAGCGGATGAAAAATATAGGCTTCACCAGACTTTCTGCGTTGATTTTTATGGCCATCAAGCGCTACATCAAAAGCACTTCTTATTAGTTTTTTATCATCGGCTGAAAGTGTTCTGTAGCTTACTTTTAATAACTCTTTGTAGGCTTGGGCAATGGCTGCATTTTCTTTTTCTATTACTTCATCTGTCATAATTTAAAAATAGCATAAAGAATATTAACATACAACAGCTTTGTTGTTTTTAATTTCTAAAATAAAATGTTTAAGAATTTAAAAAATTGACTAGTAATTGAATGGCTTTACCTCTGTGACTAATCTTATTTTTCTGACTTAAATCCATATCAGCAAAAGTTTCATTAAACCCAGTGGGTTTAAAAANAGGGTCGTATCCAAACCCTTGACTCCCTTGTTTTGTTTCTGTGATGGTTCCTTCACAAATACCTTCAAACGTCTGTAGCTTATTGTTAAGGCTTAGGGCAATTACTGTTTTAAATTGCGCTTTTCTGTTTGTTTGGTTATTAAGAAGGACAAGTAATTTCTGCATATTATCTTCTGCATTTCTTTGTGCTCCGGCATAATGGGCAGAATTAACCCCAGGCTCGCCATTTAAAACAGCTACTTCAAGTCCTGTATCATCAGCAAAGCAATCATAACCATAATGCTTTTTTATATATTCTGCCTTTTGAATGGCATTGCCTTTTATGGTATTTTGTGTTTCTGGAATGTCTTCAAAGCACCCAATATCCTCTAGGCTTAACAGTTTTATCTTTTCCGGTATCAAGGTTTGCACTTCTTTAATTTTGTTGTGATTGTTAGTGGCAAAAACGAGCTGCATATATACTTTAATTTGTAAGTTTTGTATCGAATTTAAACAAAACTAAAATTAAAATTGAACCTTAATTTTTAAATATTAAAAATCTATCTAAAATTTATATCTTGTCCTCTTAAATATAATCATATAACCTCTTTCCAAATGAAACGAATTCTAATCCTTGTTTTTTCATTTTTTTTAACTTTTTATAGTCATTCTCAAAATCAGCCCTGGCAGGGTAAATTTGAGCCCATTGATAATATGATTAATCAGCCTAATTCTTTTAGAGCTGCCAGCGGAGCACCTGGAAAAGAGTATTGGCAACAGCGGGCAAATTACAAAATTGATGTTGTTTTAGATGAAAAAACTAACACCATTAATGGTGAAGAAACGATTACTTATTTTAATAACTCACCAGATGAATTGAGTTATTTATGGATTCAACTGGAACAGAATATTAATAAAAAGGGAAGTGAGGATTTTGGTTCAGTGAATAATAGTATCACAGAAGGTATGAGTACCCGCCAGATGCAGTTTCTCACCAGAGCTATTGATTTTCCGGCTGGCTATACCATTAAATTTATTAAAGATGAAAGTGGTCATCCTATCAAATCTTTGGTAAATAATACGATGATGAAAGTAATCCTTAATCAGCCATTGAAATCTGGTGAATCGTTGAGTTTTTCAATTGGATGGTCTTACCCAATCACNGACAGAAGCATGTTTCTATTGTCAAGAGAAGGTTACGAATATTTTCCGGCAGATGATAATACGGTGTATTTGATTGCACATTGGTTTCCTAGAATGGCGGTTTATAATGATACTGAAGGTTGGCAAAACCAACAGTTTAATAGGTTAGGAGAGTTTGCCCTTGAATTTGGAAATTATGAAGTTAATATTACGGTGCCAGAAGATCACATAATCGCCTCAACGGGCGAATTACAAAATGCCAGTGAAGTATTAAGTAAAACGGAGCTTAAACGATTGGATGAAGCCAGAAAATCTTTTGATAAACCTGTTTTAATTGTCACTAAAGAAGAAGCAGAAGCCAATGAAAAAGAAAAATCAACCAAGTTAAAAACATGGAAGTTTAAAGCGCTTAATGTTAGAGATTTCTCATTTGCCTCATCACGTAAATTTATGTGGGATGCACAGGCAGTAAAATTTTCTGATCATAACACCCTGGCTATGTCATTTTATCCTAAAGAAGGTTTGCCGGTATGGCAGGAAGAATCAACAAAAGCAGTTGTTAATGCCTTACAGGTGTATTCAGAATCAACTTTTGAATACCCTTATCCGGTAGCCATTTCAGTTAACACCTCAAATATTGGAATGGAATTTCCTATGATTAGTTTTAACGGAGGTCGTCCTGTTGATGGAAAAATGAGTGATGCGGCCAAACAAGGCATGATAGGAACAATAGTTCATGAAGTTGGACATAACTGGTTTCCTATGATTATTAGTTCTGATGAGCGCAAATGGATGTGGATGGATGAAGGGTTAAATACTTTTATTCATCAAAGAACCATTGCAGAAAGGTATCCCGATTTTTATAGTTTTCAACCTAAAACAGTTGTGCCTTTTATGAGTGGAGATAAAAGTATTATGCGCCCAATTATGACAACTTCAGATAATGAATTATTTAGTCAGTTTGGGGCTAATTTTTATTTAAAGCCAACCGTTGGACTACAGATGTTAAGAAATTCAATTGTAGGTAAGGAACTTTTTGATCAGGCGTTTAAAGAATACTGCAACAGGTGGAAATATAAGCACCCAAATCCGGCTGATTTATTCAGAACACTTGAAGATGCCACTGCTGTAGATTTGGATTGGTTTTTTAAAGGATGGTTTTTTACTACAGATAATGTGGATATGGAATTATCTGATGTAAAATGGTTTAAAGTGTATGAAGAATCCTTGAATATTGAAGACCAAAATAAGAATGTAAAAATGAAAATTGAAGGTGAAAATTCTGGTGGCAAGGCAAAAGATTTTTCAAGTGGTCCCGAAGTAATAAAGATGGCTTCAAACTCAGATCAAGATTATGGTCAATTTTTATCGAGGCTTGATGAACCAGAGATTCGCAAGCAACTATCAGGAAAGAATATTTACGAAGTGACCATAAAAAATGTGGGTGGTCTGGTGATGCCAGTCACCATAGAATGGTTATTTAAAGATGGAAGTTCAGAAATTGATAAATTGCCGGCTGAAATCTGGCGTCTTAATGAATATGAAATACAAAAGACGTTTGTTAAAGACAAAGAAGTGACCCAAGTTAATTTAGATCCTAACTTTGAGTTTGCTGATACGGATATGAACAACAATACGTTTCCTAAAAAGGAGGAACCTTCTGATTTCGATAAGTTTAAAAGTAAAAATTAAGTATGCAGTCTTTTAATTCACCCTTAGAAGCTTTTTTATATTGGGAAAAAACCGCACCAAACAAAGTATTTCTAAGGCAACCCATTCAAGGTAAAATTAAAGAATATTCTTTTGCTCAAGCGGGCGTTGAATCAAGAAAAATAGGAGCCTATTTAAAGTCTTTAAATTTACCTGAGCAATCACATATCGCCTTAATTTCAAAGAATTGTGCGCATTGGGTGCTTGCAGATATTGCTATTATGATGGCTGATTTTGTATCCATACCCATTTACCCAACATTAAATGCTGATAGCATCCATCAAATATTAATTCACAGCGAATCAAAAGCAATTATTATTGGGAAATTAGATGATTTTGAATCTCAAAAGAGCGGCATTCCTGAGATCCATAAAATCAGTATGGGGTTATATAATCAAGAAACTGGTGTCCTTTGGGAAGATATTATTGCCAAACAAGACGCACTGGTTAATATAAAATTGCCTCAAAAAGAAAATTTACATACTATAATTTATACGTCTGGTACTACCGGAATTCCAAAAGGTGTCATGCATAGTTCAGGTAATTTTATGGAGAGTTCCAATACGCTAAACTGGCATTTTGAATTCCCAAATAATCTCAAATTATTTTCTTATTTGCCATTAGCACATGTTGCAGAACGCGTTTTAGTGAATGCAGGTATGGTTTTTGGGGGTAATGTCACCTTTGCGGAATCATTGGAAACTTTTGCAAAAGAACTGGAAGCAACACAGCCACATCTCTTTTTTGCGGTGCCAAGAATCTGGACCAAGTTTAGAGAAAAGATTCTGGAAACTATCCCTCAAAAAAAGTTGAATATACTTTTAAAGATTCCGGTTATTAATGCAATCATTAAAAGAAAGCTCAAACAGAAATTGGGCTTGTCTGAAGCGGTATTTATCGCCTCTGCGGCAGCTCCAATTGCATCCAGTTTAGTAAAATGGTATCGAAAACTTGATATTAAAATTTTACAGGGTTATGGAATGACTGAAGATTGTTGTGTCTCTCATTTTAATACACATCAAAACGAAAAAATTGGTACGGTTGGTAAAACACTGCACGGTGTAAAAGTTAAATTATCAGAAGAAGATGAAATTTGCATTAAAAACAATTGTTTAATGCTGGGGTATTTTAAAAACACAGAAGAAACGGCTAAAGTTTTTGACGAAAAGGGTTATTTAAAAACGGGTGATAAAGGTGAATTTGATCACGATGGCTTTTTAACCATAACGGGTCGTGTAAAAGATCAGTTTAAAACAGATAAGGGTAAATACATCTCTCCATCTCATATAGAATTATTGCTGTCTCATAATACTGATATTGAACAAATTTGTATTGTAGGCACTGGAATTCCTCAGCCAATCGCATTAATTACCTTATCTGAAATTGGTATATCAAAATCTAAAATTGATTTAGTTCAAAGCTTGATGGAATCCATAAAGAATATCAATCCCACCTTAGAAAAGCATGAACGCTTGGAAAAAGTAGTCATTATGAAAGAAGACTGGACTGTAGCCAATGGTTTAGCAACACCCAGTCTGAAAGTGAAGCGCAATAGTATTGAGAAAATCCATCAGAATTACTATAAGTCCTGGTTTGATATGAAAGACTTCGTTATTTTTGAATAAAATAATACTATGAAACTGCTTTGTATAGGAGATAGTTTGACCTTTGGTTATGAAACGGACATTTCAAAAAAATGGACCCGATTGCTTGAAAAGGAATTGAACATAGAGGTTATTAATTTTGGTATTAATGGTGATACCACTTCAGGTATGTTAAGCAGGTTTATAAGTGCAATTACACAGTTTAAGCCTACACATTGTTTGATTTTTGGAGGTACCAATGATTTATGGTTTGGTTTAAATGACGAAGTCATTATTTCCAATGTTTATGCTATGTGTAAACAGGCAATATATTTTAATGTAATGCCTTTAGTTGGAATACCAACACCTTGCTATAATCATAATGAACTTAATGTGATAGGTGAAAACTATTCTGAACGAATTAAAAAATTTCAAGAAGTTTTAATTCAGTTCTGTTCAACTAAAGAAATCAAGTATATTAATTTTAATGAGGGTATAAATAATGACTATTTTATGGATGATGGTATGCATTATAATGAAAAAGGGCATCAAGAAATGATGAAACAGGCAAAGGAAAGATTAATAAACTTTATATAAAACTTCTCATTCATATTAAGATTCATTTTTAAAAACACACTCCAAAATTTTTATTCATTAAAAACGTAAATTCATTCATATTTTAAGGATTCTTTAAGTAAATATGAAGTGAAAAATAAGTAACTTACGTATAAATAAAAAAAGAGATATTATGACTATTAATTTCCAATACGTTAATATAGATACCAGTGAATGGTTATCTGAATACACTGCTGAAAAACTCAACAATCTTTCTGATAAATATCAATTTTTAATAAGTGCGAAGGTGTTTTTTAAGGAAGATAATAATGAGCCAGTGAATAGTAAAATTTGCAATATTCAGTTAAGTTTACCTGGGCCACAAATTTTTGCAACTTCCAACGAGAAAAATTATGAAATGGCTGTAAAAGAGACTATTAGTGATTTGGAAAAACAATTAAAAAAAAGAAAGGAAGTTTATAAAACATTCTAAATATCATCTATGATGATAAGGTTCATTCTTTAAAATGGTAAATCCTCTATAAAGTTGTTCAATGATGAAGAGTCTAACCATTTGGTGGGAAAAGGTCATTTTTGATAGCGATAATTTTCCCATTGCTTGTTTGTATACAGCATCAGAAAAACCATAGGGGCCACCAATAGCAAACACTAATTGTTTTATTCCTGAATTCATAT
>BS_KBA_SWE02_21mDRAFT_10000312_pt1 | contig 17674 bp, 16 predicted proteins | sample BalSeasSWE02_21m_FD_9196 | JGI IMG/M metagenome (IMG submission 9196)
AATTAACTGGTGCCCGGAGGGAGGGTCGAACTCCCACTCTCGTGAAAGAACCGGATTTTGAGTCCGGCGCGTCTGCCAGTTCCGCCATCCGGGCAACTCTTCGAATCAGCCTTTATTATGAGTGAACAGATTTTTACCATGAACGTGAGAACAGGTCAAACAAGGTGAAGAATTTCACCTTTCCCTCTTTTTGTGCCGGCAACCATAAAATGGAAGACAGATGGCCACGGACGTTCTTGTGCATTAACCAATGGAACCCAGCGCTAACTTTTCGCCCCATTTTCTCAAGAGCGCTTCCTTAAGAGGCTGATGTTCTGGAAAGGCTAAATCCGGATCACCATGTAACAATTCGCCTGCGACGTGTCTTGCTTTGGTTAAGAGGGCCACATCCCGTGCCAGATCTGCGACACGGAAGGCGATCTCCCCCCATTGTTTTACACCCAAGACATGTCCAGGCCCTCGAATTTTTAAATCTTCTTCCGCCAAGGCAAACCCATCGTCACATTCCACAAATACGGCAAGCCGTCGCTTGGCTGTGGCTTGAGAAAATTCTATCGATGGAGGAACACCGCCTAGCTTCTGACGAACGCCTCGAGACGTCTCAATAGCCAAGGACATTTGTGGATTGCGGCGTGGAATCCTCCCTAATGAATGAATCAGCATGCAATGCCCTTGATACTCGCCTCGTCCGACCCGGCCCCGTAATTGGTGAAGCTGGGCCAAGCCAAAACGTTCAGCATGCTCAACGAGCATCACCGTGGCATTATGAATATCCAGACCAACCTCTACGACGGTTGTCGCCACTAATAGATCAATCTCTTTCTGTTGGAATTGAGCCATGACCGCTTGTTTTTCCCGAGAGGGTAGACGCCCATGCAACAAACCCACTCGAAACGGGGCAAATTGCTCTCGCAAATGCTCAGCGGCTTCAATGGCGGCCTGCAAGTCCACTTTTTCCGAGGGCTCCACCAGAGGATAGACCACATAGGCTTGCCGCCCTGACTCCAATTCTTTCCGCAGGACTTGATGCGCTCGACCTCGGCTTTTCGCCTCAAACAACTTCGTCTGTACAGGCTTCTTCCCAGGAGGGAATTCATCAATAATAGACACATCCAAATCGCCATACCACGTCATGGCTAACGTTCGTGGAATAGGCGTCGCCGTCATCACTAAGACATCGGGTTGCCATGGAGCTTTCTCTCGCAGAATCGCCCGTTGCAACACACCGAATTTATGTTGCTCATCCACAATGACTAATCCTAGCTTAGAAAATTGGACATCAGGCTGTAATAACGCATGCGTCCCCACCACCACCTGCACATCGCCAGATTGGAGGTTTGCCAGAATTTCAGCCCGGTCGCGTGGCGTTTGACCTCCCTTCAACAATATGCAGGAAATATTGAGCGCCTCAAAAAATGGCTTCAAAGAGACATAATGTTGCTCACTCAACACTTCTGTCGGCGCCATCAGGACAGATTGGTAGCCAGAGCCACAGGCCACCACCATGGCATGAAGCGCCACGATGGTCTTACCGCAGCCCACATCCCCCTGAAGCAATCGATTCATACAAGTCGATCGACTCATATCTTGGGAAATCTCATGAATGACCCGATCCTGCGCTGCGGTCAAAGAAAATGGTAAGACCTTCTTGAGTTGCGCTAACAATACATTGTCATTGGAAAACGCAATGCCTGGCGCAGCCGTTACCTGGAGATGCCGCTTCGTAGCGAGAGCCAACTGCAAAAGGAGCAATTCCTCAAAGGCTAACCGCTGATGCTCTGGAGTCCCCTGTTGGTTCAAAAGGGCTATGGATTGATTTTGATCGGGGCAATGCAAAGCTGGCAATGACGCAGTTAATGTGGGGAACCCCAGCTGCTTCCGCAGGTCAGCCGGCAAGATCTCCTGGAGTTGCGGGGAATACTGCTCAAAGATCGATTGTATAATCCGNCGAATCTGCTTAGAACTAAACCCATGAGTTTCATGATAAATCGGAACAATTCGGCCTCCGGCGGTGTCCTCCAAATCCTCANCACCCAGGAGTTCATACTGAGGGCCCTTCATCATAAGGGAAGAGCGGCCATTGGGATTAGGAGCCACCGCTCCAGTCAAAAGCACAGGCACCCCTCTTACAAACGTTTTTTCCAGGTATGGTTGATTGAAAAACACGCATTCCATGACGCCAGTTTCATCACGAACCAGCATCGTCACCACCACCAGCCGNCGACGGGAGGTCGTATTNATTCGACAGGCCTCAACATGTCCTTTAATGGTAGCCTTCATCCCCGGAAGGAGATTGCCGATGGGGAGGACTTCCAAACGATCGTCATAACGCCAAGGGATAAACCACAAGGCATCTTCGACGGTCTGAACACCTAACTTTTCAAATAATCGAGCCCGGCGTGGTCCAACCCCTTTAACAAACTGAATGGGAATATCCCAAAGATTGGACTGAGTCACCATGACAAAAGCCGTTGTGGGGATACTCACGAGTATGGTAAAGGTCAATAAATCGATCAAACAACCACTGCATTCACAGGTAAATTTAACAAAAATTCATAGCCCGTCGCTAAACTTCTTTTATTTACCTCGACTTGTGTGTACAATAGCCCTTGTGATAACACAGTAAGAATTAATGTAAAACCCATCGAACAAATTTGTCAGGGAGCATATCATGGCCTTTTCATGTGACGTGTGCGGGAAACACCGGTTAGTAGGGAACAATGTCAGTCATGCAAATAACCGCACAAAACGAGTATTTCGCCCCAACCTTCGAACGGTTCGAGCCCTCATCAAGGGTGCAGCCAAAAGAATAAAAGTCTGCACACGCTGCTTGCGCTCGGGCTTTGTGCAAAAAGCTGTCTAAGAAATCCTCAGCCCTCCAATAGCGGGATACTCAGAGCCAACATTCTTCCTTATCCTTCTCTAGCCTTTCTTGCCACTGGCTTTGTATTCCTTTATATCCTCTCGTTGTGCAGCCAACCTCTCTCACTCGACTTCTTGCCGTTGGCCTAACCGGGCTGCTGCATCCGCTCTGCTTTCCACATTTTGACCTGGGCTGGTTGGCCTGGGGCGTTTTAGTTCCACTTCATTGGGCCCTTACTGGATTGCCCTCTGGCAGAGCCTTTCGGTTCGGCTGGCTGGCTGGTGTGATCGCTTTTGCGGGAACCATTCCTTGGGTGATTACCGCCATGAATCAGTTTGGACAGGTACCCTACGTCATTAGCGCCCTATTGATGCTCTTGCTGGCAACCTATCTCGGGCTTTTCGTTGGAGTCTACGCTTGGGGTTACATGCTTTTGCACCGGCATCCTGGCTGGCTTTGGCTGGGGGCACCTTCCTTGTGGGTCACATTGGAATATCTCCGCACTTATGCCTTTAGCGGATTCCCCTGGACCCTGCTTGGATATTCACAATATCAATGGCTTCCGGTGATTCAAGTTTCGGATATGGCCGGGGTCTATGGGGTGTCCTTTTTAATCGTCATGGGCAATGTGGCGATAACATCATGCCTAGACTGGATGTGCCGCAAACAGGAAAAGCGACCTCTCTCCTTTCCCTGGCAACCGACTCTGGGCTTTCTCGTCATCCTGAGTGCCACCCTCCTCTATGGCCATTGGCAGATCAATCAGCAAGCCTCATTGGATAGATCCGCCAGATCGTTGTCCATCGGACTTGTCCAGCCCAATATTTCACAAGATAAAAAATGGGATACAACCTATATAGACGAGACCCTCAAGCGTTATACCACCCTCAGCCATCAAACAGGGAAGAGCCTCGACCTGCTCATTTGGCCTGAGGCGGCCACCCCCTTTTTCTTTGAAAGAGAACCGGCTTACCAAAAAATTATCCTCTCTGTTTTGAGAGACAGCCAGAGCCCATTGCTCTTCGGGAGTCCTACCCTGCGCTACGAGCCAGACGGCAGGCCATACTTGCTGAATAGCGCCTATGTCTTGTCTCCAGAAAAACTACTGACTGAACGCTATGACAAGCGCCATCTGGTTCCCTTTGGCGAGTACATTCCTTTCAAATCGTTGNTGTTTTTCCTTGAGAAGCTTGTGGTGGGGATTGGCGATTTCAAGCCAGGCCAAGGGCCGATGACCCTCCAGCTTCCTGAATCAACAGATCAACCACATCCATCCTTCGGCGTCCCCATTTGTTTCGAAGTCATATTTCCCGATCTCGTGCGACGTATGGCCAAGGAAGGCGCCAACTTTCTCGTCACCCTGACGAACGATGCCTGGTTCGGCGACTCATCGGCACCCTATCAACATTTTGGCATGGTGGTATTTCGTGCGGTAGAAAATCACAGAGCCTTTGCGCGTGCGGCCAATACCGGCATTTCTGGCATCATCGGTCCAGATGGAACTATTCTGACCCAGACACCAATTTTCTCCCAACAGACGGTGACCGGCTCCATCCCACTTCGCACATCCGCACTCACCATTTATACACAATATGGGGATGTCTTTAGTTGGGGTTGTGTTATACTGACNGGAATATTTTTGATAGGCTGTCGCATGACCGCATCGACTCAAACAAAGCGCCAAATTTCTTCACACACAACATAACGAGAGGAACACAACACATGCTCGAAGACATTCGTAGTCGCATGGACAACATCAACGCCCATATCCTAGATTTCCGGAGGTATCTTTGACCTCCCTCGCCTGACATCTGAACTCGACGAAATCCAGCAAGAGACCTCCCAACCAGACTTTTGGAATGATCCTCGCCATGCGGCGAAGGTGGGGCAACGTCAAGCTGAACTTGAAAGTCAGCTCCGTCGTCTACAAGAACTGGAACTACAACGGGATGATCTGCTTGCCATTCTGGACCTGATTGGACAGCAGGGTGACCCGGAACTGGAAGCCGAATGGAAGCATGGCATTCACGCGATTGAAAGCTCTCTGGAAGCCTGGCGACTGGAGAAGCTCTTATCCGATGAACATGATCGCAACAATGCCATTCTTTCCATCAACCCAGGAGCCGGGGGAACCGAGTCGCAAGATTGGGCCCAGATGCTGATGCGCATGTATGTCCGATGGGCACAAGAACGCAACTTCAAAGTGGACACGATTGATTTGCAACCTGGCGATGAGGCCGGCATCAAAAGCGTGACGTTAGGCATTGCCGGACCGCTGGCCTATGGTTATTTACGATCCGAAGCGGGTGTCCATCGCCTGGTGCGCATTTCACCCTTTGATGCCAACAAACGACGCCATACGTCCTTTGCCGCCGTCGGGGTCTACCCCGAGCTAGATGATGATATTGAAATTGTGATCGATGACAAAGAAATGCGAATTGATACCTTCCGGGCAGGCGGCGCAGGTGGCCAAAATGTCAATAAAGTTGAAACGGCCATTCGTATGACCCACCTTCCGACAGGAATTGTCGTCCAATGCCAAAATGAACGCTCGCAACTACAGAATCGCATCGGGGCCATGCGCGTGATGAAAGCGAAGCTGTATGAAGTCGAGCAGCGGAAAAAGGATGAAGAATTCAAAAACATCGTGGGCGAAAAAAAGGATATCTCCTGGGGGAGTCAGATCAGGTCCTATGTGTTTCAACCCTACCAGATGGTCAAAGATCACCGAACCAATCACGAGTCTGGCAATCTGGCCGCAGTCATGGATGGCGCATTGGATCCATTTATCGAAGCCTATCTCACAATGAAAGCGTCAAAAAATGCACAAACGTCAACTCCGTAAGAGCACTATTTTTCACGTATCATATTGAATGTGCCTATTACACAGGACTTCAGCAATCTTATCGCCACCCACTTTTTACGTTAACCTTTGAGCCCTTGATACGACATGGATGAACTGAACGAACAACAACAGCAACGGCTAGAAAAACTCCAGATTCTTCAAGACAAAGGTCTCCGGCCATTCGGCACAAGCTTTTCGACCACTCACACACTCGACACGATTGCGCAGACCTATTCATCGTTGTCCAAGGAAGAATTAGAAGCCACGCCCATTGCATGCACAGTCGCAGGGCGTATCATGGCCATGCGCCGTTTTGGCAAAGCCGCCTTTGCGGGGCTTCAGGAAGAAGGCCATCGGCTGCAAGTCTATCTGAAGAAAGATGTGCTGGGGGACCAAACGTACGAACTCTGCCAATCATTGGACTTGGGCGATTGGATCGGCGTGGAAGGCCGGCTCTTTCGAACCAAGACTGACGAACTCACGGTCGAAGTTCAGACACTCACGTTTCTTACCAAAGGTTTACGACCGCTTCCAGAAAAATGGCATGGACTGACCGATATCGAAACCCGCTATCGCCAGCGATATGTGGATCTGATTGCCAATCCCACTGTTCATCAGGTGTTTCGTATGCGCAGCCGTATCATTTCCACCATACGAACTTTCTTGACGGACCGGGAATTCCTCGAAGTGGAAACGCCCATGATGCATCCTATTCCCGGCGGCGCCACAGCCAGGCCCTTCGTCACTCACCACAATACGTTGGATGTCGACCTGTATTTACGCGTCGCCCCGGAGCTCTACCTCAAGCGACTGATCGTGGGGGGATTTCGACGAGTCTTTGAAATCAATCGCAATTTCCGCAATGAAGGGATTTCCACCATCCATAATCCTGAATTTACGATGCTGGAGTTTTATCAGGCCTATGCTGACTACCATGATCTCATGGATCTCACCGAACAACTGTTTCATCAATTAAGTCTTGAGATCTGTGGGAGCGCCATGGTGGATTACCAGGGACAACAGATCAATCTTGCGCCTCCCTGGACGCGTCTTTCCTATTTGGACTCCATTGTGGAAGTGAACGGTCTGGATCAAGCCATCCTCTCCGACCACCATAAAGCCATAGATGCCGCCAAGTCTTTGGGCCTGGCCGTGCCACCAAAATTGAGCCATGTCGATCTTCTCGTCAGCCTGTTTGAAGAAACGGTAGAACCGACGCTCATCCAACCCACATTCATTACGGATTTTCCCATAGAGATCTCCCCATTGGCACGCAAGAAAGAATCGAATCCCGCGCTCACCGACCGATTTGAACTCTTCATCGGTGGGAGGGAAATTGCCAATGGCTTTTCCGAGTTAAACGACCCGATCGACCAACGTCAACGATTTGAAGCCCAAGTGACCCTCCGCGATGCGGGCGACCAGGAAGCGCAGCACTTGGATGAGGACTTCCTTCGTGCACTGGAATATGGCATGCCGCCCACCGCAGGCGAAGGCATCGGCATTGACCGGCTGGTCATGCTCTTAACTAATCAAGCCTCCATTCGGGATGTCATTCTCTTCCCGCAATTGCGACCGGACCACACCTCGTGACCTTGCCCTATGAAATGATCATTGGCCTGCGATACCTGCGGGCCAAGCGCCGACAACGCACGATCTCGCTCAACACGTTTATCTCCATCACCGGGATTACCTTAGGCGTGGCTGCCCTGATCGGCACCTTGGGCATCATGACCGGATTCAAGGAAGATCTTCAGGGAAAAATTCTCGGCACCACCGCGCATATCATCGTGCAGGAACGCGGAACGAATGACATGAAAGACTACGCCGAGGTCGTTCAACACATCGAAGCCACCCCCGATGTCATCGCCGCGGCACCATTCATTTTCAAGCAAGTGCTCATCTCCTCCAAAAGCAGCGTGCAAGGGGTGATTTTGCGAGGCATTCAATCCGAGAAAGAAGCGCAAGTCACGGACTTACAGGCCAACATGAAATTCGGTGATTTGGCCGGATTGCAAGATCCGTCACTGGTGCAACCCGGAATCAACCACTCACTCTCTGGACAGACCCCTTCGCCACCACCCAATCAACCAGGCATTATCCTCGGCAAAGAACTGGCGATGCGACTCGGTGTCTTTCTCGGTGACTCCATCAACGTGGTCTCACCCGTCGGTCCAATCAAATCGTTCACCATGACACCCAAAATTCGTCCTTTTACGGTGGTCGGCATTTTTGAATCAGGCATGTTTGAATATGATTCCTCCCTCTCCTACATCAGCTTGGAAGAAGCACAAAAATTCTTTGGGCTTGGCAGCACCGTGACGGGCATTCAAGTGAAAGTGAATGATGTCTTTTTGGCACAGGAAATTGGCCAGCGCCTGGAAGCCGCACTCGGTCTGAATTTTATGGCACGGGATTGGATGCAGCTCAATAGTAATTTGTTTTCCGCCTTGAAACTTGAAAAAACCATGATGTTTCTGCTCCTGGTGCTCATCACGCTCGTGGCGTCCTTCAATATCGTGGGCACCTTGACGATGATCGTCAACGAAAAGCAACGGGAGATCGCCATCCTCAAAGCGATGGGGGCCACCCCACAATCGATTATGCAAATTTTCATGCTCAACGGATTGGTCATTGGACTGGTTGGAACCGGTATCGGCGTCCCCTTAGGCTATTCGTTCCTATGGCTCATCGAGAACTATTGGTCCCTTGATGCGTCCGTCTATTTTATTTCTCGCATTCCTGTTCACATACTTTCGTCAGATGTGTTGCTTGTGGCCACGTCAGCGATTCTCATTAGTTTTGCCGCCACCTTTTACCCCTCATGGCAAGCCGCCAAGTTAGACCCAGTCAGCGCCCTTCGCTATGAATAACCCCGAAGCCTCTCAATCAGCCAATCAAACGCCCTTGGTTCTGGTCGACAACCTTCAGCGATCATTCAACATGGGGAACCAAACCGTGCATGTCCTCAACGGCATCACGATGACGATCCAACGCGGGGAAATGGTGGCCATCATCGGAGCGTCAGGAGCCGGGAAAAGCACCTTACTCCATATCTTAGGCACATTGGATCGCCCAACCCAAGGGAATGTGCTGTTTGAAGGTAAGGATATGTTCAAGGCCAGTGAAACAGCCCTGGCCAGCTTCCGGAATCAACGTATCGGGTTTGTGTTTCAATTTCATCATCTCCTTCCAGAATTCACGGCACTGGAAAACGCGTATCTTCCCGCGCTCATCCAAAGAATTCCGGAACATATCGCCATCAAGGCAGCAACAGCACTGCTATCCGAAGTGGGCTTATCACATCGGTTACATCACAAACCAGGGGAATTATCAGGCGGGGAACAACAGCGTGTTGCCGTGGCTCGGGCGCTTATCCGTCAACCAGATCTGGTGTTGGCGGACGAACCCACAGGTAATTTAGATACACAAACGGGAGACGAACTGTTCGAATTGTTACGGAAGTTAAATGAGACACTTGGGACCGCCTTTATCATCGTCACCCACAATGAAAAACTCTCTCACCAAACCGATCGCTTGATCCACCTACAGGACGGCCAAATTCTCGAAGACCGCTGTTTAAAAGAAACTTCCCATTCCTCAGATTCCGAATAAGTCTAGGGCAAAATGAAAGGGGACGTTCATTGAATATGAACGTCCCCTTTTGATTTGACCGGCGTGATAAACGCTCTAGTATTTACATGTTCAAATAGTCTTTTCCCCTAACCCGCTCCCAAAAAGGGCGAGGGACATTTGAAATATGATAATCCCCATTCTTATGGGGAGGCGGTGATGCGACCTTTGATCTCATCGAACGTGTCCTTGGGAATCACATTTTTGGCCACTAATTCCCCACGCAAGCGATAGGGGCGATTGGCCACAATTTCTTCCGCCACGTCACGGCTCAATCCAAGCGTTAACACGAGATCACTGACTGAGGCCTGATTGATATTCACCAGACCAGTTTCGATTTTCGGAAACGTGGGTGAAGTGGCAATTGTTGGGGCCTTGGGCTTGGAAGGCATCACCATCTTCGATGTGACGGGGGCAACAGCTGTCGCCTTGGAAGCCACCGCCTCAGATGTCGTTGACTTTGACGACATTCCGTCTCCACTTGCCCCACCCGTGGGAGATTCAGTGGACGCATGCGAGTCTTTGAGTTCATTTTTATACCGCAAGACGGTCTTTTTCAAGGTATCATTTTGCGCTTTAATTTTTTGGTATTGCGCAGAAATCACCCTCAACTTTGTACTCAGTTGAGCCTTTTCCTGATCAAGCTCCCGTTCACGCGTTTCCAACAAGGTTTGCTCGTTGTTACGCCCTTCCTTGATGCGTTGCACCTCCGTAGTCATCATCTCTAAATCTGTGGAGATTTTTTCATTCAACCCTTTGAGATTCCGAATTTGTTCCTCTAGCGCCTCCTGATGCATTCGTCCCTTTTCCAACTCGACCTTGGCCGCCTCCATATCGGATACCGACGCCTCATATTTCGCCTTTGACACCATACAACCTGATAGCCCCACTATTAGGGTTAAGCCAATCGCCATCCACCGTATCATACCCACCTCCTCGTCCCTGCTAAGAATATTCATTCGTGACAACTCCTTCTGTCCTTACTAGTATCCTACACTTACGCCCATAAGAAAAGGATGTATGGCATCTGCCAGGTTATGTCAAGCCAACAAATGCCGTGAAGCGTGAAACGTCCGGCGTAAAGAAACAAGGGTTCCCGTTTCTCCTCACTACTTACTCCTTACTTTTTACCGCTCCACATACCATTGGGGCTGTCGATCCTTGAGTAAATCATTGTATGGATTGATGCGTTTGTCACGAGCCTGAGCCACATCAATATCATACATAAACAATTCCGGGTCTTTCTGTGATGCTCGATGCAGAATTTTCCCATTTGGCGCGACGATTTCACTGAGGCCGATGAACGGTAACGCAGATTTATTCCCACGTTGTTCCCGGCCAACTCGATTGGCGGTAATCGCAAACACGTGGTTTTCTAAGCACCGGGTCACCATGGCATCAGGACAATAGGGTAACACGAGATTACTGGGATGACAGAGAATATCGGCCCCCTTGAGAGCTAACGTTCTGGCAGCTTCCGGATAAAACCAATCGAAGCAGATCAAAAGCCCGATTTTAGCCATGCCAATATCCCACACATGAAATCCTGTATCGCCCGGAGAAAACCAGAGCGTCTCTTCAGAAAATAAATGCGTTTTTCGATAGGTCCCGATATATCCGTTCGGGCCAATTAAGACGGCGGAATTATACACCCGCTCCTGGTCCCGCTCCGCCAATCCCACCACCACATAGAGAGCACGGCCTCGAAGGGCCTGTTCCAGCCGCTGACAGACTGGCCCTGATGGAATATCTTCGGCCAATTCCCAGGCTTCTTCTTTGGAAATAAATTGATATCCCGACAAGGCGAGTTCGGGGAAAACCAAGAGATCCCCTTGGAACGTCTCAATGGCTTGTATGATCGATTCCAGGTTGCGTTGGGTTTCCCCAAACTGCGGAGCAAATTGCAAAAATCCGACGTTCATGGTTGCACCAGGTTCATTCATAAAAAAAGCGGGTAGAGTTTCCCCTACCCGCTTCCCCGACAATGTTCAATGCAAAGATTAATGCACCTCTTTCAGATGCATCACCGCACTGTTGGCATGTTTGGTTCCAACTTCGGCATGACCTTGTTTGCCATGATTCACGGCTTCCATGAGTTCATGCACCCCTTCATCCAAATGAGGATTTTTCACCTCTTTTTGGGCAGCTTGGGCATGCGTTAAGGCCTCTTGAGCATGCTCCACCAACGCATCGGCATGGCCCATCCCGCCATGTTCAGCAGCACCTTCCGCATGGGCGATCGCTTCAGCCACATGAGGATTGCCCCCAGCCACTGCCACTGATCCCCATGTTCCGATGGCGAGTAATGCCATAACCCCTACTAACCCCATACCTTTCACAATCATACGAATACTCATCCCTGACCTCCTTAAATGTAATAATAAAGAATCCCGGCACCTTGTATTTAAACGCTATGATATCCTCTCACGCCAGTTGCACAGGATCAAGATGACTTTGCTTTCTCAGGATTCAAGACCTTATGGAGCAACTTGACGTCTTTCTCCACCGGTGCGGCAAAATCACGAGACCATTCCCACCACGAACCGGGATACACCTTAGCCTGGGCATACCCCACATAGCGAAGCAGAGCATACACCCAAGCGGCTCTGACGCCTCCAAGGCAATAGGTCACAATTTCATGGTCTTCTCGCAGCCCATGGTCTTCAAATATTTGTTTCACCTGTTCTGGAGATTTCACCGTCGCATCTTGGTGCAAAAACTGATTCCAGGAGATATTCATGGCCGAGGGAATATGCCCTGACCGTGGCAAGCCATCAATCTCCTTCCCGGCGTATTCTTCGACGCTTCGAGCATCCAGGATGACCGTATTGGGATGTGGCCCCCTCACTAATTTCTTTAACGCATCTTTATTGACAATGAGTTCCGGATGGGCATTCACCGTAAAGTCGCCTGTTGGCAGCTTCACCACATCATGAGCAAACGGCCGTTGCTCCGCAACCCATTTCACCCAGCCTCCATCCAAAATACGGACGCTGGGATGCCCCAAATACTGCAGCATCCAAAACATCCGCCCTTCATCGCCCCAATTATCGAACGGATTGGAATAAATCACCACATCACTCGACTGGTTGAGGCCCAAGGCCCGAAGCCGCTGTTCCAGCTGAGACAAATCTGGATTCAACACCCCCTTGGCCACGGCTGACGGATCGCTATATTCATGCCACGTACTATTCACTGCCCCAGGGATGTGGGAGGTGTAGGCTCCAGCCCCACGGACATCAATAAGTACTAAATCTTCGCGCCCCAAATTTTGAGACAACGTTTCGGTATCAATAAACATGTGTTGCATCGTCATAACTCATTATCCCTTTGATGAATGAAGTGAAAACATCCCTGTTGGTTGGTCAGCAGACCCGCTCTCAGAGGGCCGTGCACACCCCACTCGCGGATCGATCTCTTGATCATCTAACGCCACAGACAATGTCGGCCCTAATGGAAAATCTCGTTCATACACGGTAAAGACATACGGATCATCGGCGGTCAGACTAAAATCATCCTTGAGCATCCGATGTTGCTCATCTGTCAAAATATGATACCGAATTCGCGCCTGAATGCTCCACCCTTTTTCACCTTGGGGAACTTCATAGTCAAACGTATAATCCCGACTGGCTAACGGTAAAAGACGGTTATCATAGACCTCCACAATAACCGGTTGCCAGAGAATCCAACGCCCCATCGTATCGGTTTGTTGATGCACCACNGTTCCCTGAGCATCACGCACCAAAAACTCAACCGTAAAATGNCGGTCAGGGTCCCCTGTTGGGATCTTATGCCCNGCCCCGGCATTAATCAACGTGAGCGTCAAGGTCACATCCTCACCAGGTTGCGGCGCAGGTGGATCCGCCTGGACCTGCACGGCCACAGCGCGTTTCACCATATCGGGGTCATGCCCGCCTCGCCAAAGATGCCGACGGCCAAACCGAATAGGACTATCCTTGGCGACGGGCCGCTGGACGCCCGGCATATGACAATTCTGACAAATGAGACCTTTCTCCTTCATGAAAAACGTCCCTTCATACTCGTTGAATGTCCCGCAAGGCGCATTGGCATAAAATTGCGTAGGCCCGGAGACCACGCTGTGACACCGATAACAGACTTGCGTCGTCCTGAAGGAGGGATCGAATTGGGTCGGATGCGGAGCGACGGAGTCATCATAGGGACCAAGAATCTTTCCATCTCGAACATGGCATGCCGCACAGGTCACGCCTTCCTGTTGATACTCTGGATCATACCGATAATTGGGTATCTCAAAGGCTTTCTCCACACGCCCACGGGGAATATCTTGAACCAATGTGGGCTGCTGATTTTCCAAAGGCGTGTGACAATTCAAACACACCCAAATATTCTTATCTTTTTTCCAATAGGCCTGAAAAAACGGATCATGAAAGGCTTGGGCATGAATGCTGGACTTCCATTCTTTATAAATTTCCTCATGACATTGTCCACATTCCTCTGCCTTTAAACTTTGCAGGCCCACCGGAATCTGCTGGTAAGGAATGGCATGGGCATAATCGTCACGCAAGCCAAAGATCACCACGGGGCGCACTTCCGTGTAAAAATAATAGATTCCAATTCCCACCAACAACATGAGAAAAACCCAGACTCGCAGACGCCAGGATCGTTTGGGTTTCATCATCATTCGCTATTCAGTAAAACCTGGAGGTGCTGATCGACGGACCCGGCTAAAGCTTTGAGATGATATCCGCCCTCCAAGCATGCCAGGATTCGTCCACCGGCATAGTTTTTTGCGATTGAGGCCACAATGTCCGTTAACTCCCCATACCCCTGCTCCGTCAAGTTCATACTTGCCAGAGGATCATCCCGATGAGCATCAAATCCGGCAGAAATGAGCACGAATTCAGGCTGAAAGGTGTCGGCTGCCGGGACGAGGACCTTCTGAAACACCTCCCGATACTCGTCATCACCTTGACCCCCTGAAAGCGGAACATTGATCGTGAATCCCTTTCCCGCCCCTTCCCCGGTCTCCGTGGCCCTCCCCGTACCGGGATAATAGGGAAACTGGTGTGTGCTAAAAAACAAAACCGATGCGTCATCATAAAACGCATGCTGAGTGCCATTCCCATGATGCACATCCCAATCCACAATTAAGATGCGTTGCAACCCATGTTGTGCTGAATATACCGTGCCGCAATAGCCACCGTATTAAAAAAACAAAATCCCATCGCCCGATCGGCCTCGGCATGGTGGCCAGGCGGACGTACAGCACAAAACGCTTGATCAATTTCGTCATTCATGATGGCATCGACGGCGGCAAGCGCTCCACCTGCTGCTAAGTAGGCCGCATCCAACGTGCCTGGAGACATTGACGTATCAGGATCCAAAAATGCATAGCCGTTCGCGGGAGAACGTCGTTCAAGGCTATCGACATAAGAAGTGCGGTGGATGCATTCAATCCATTGCCGTTCGGCCCGACGCGGCGTGACCTGTTGGAGACGAGACCACGTGCCAGACGATTGTAGCTGCACACAAATCGCTCGAAGCCGTTCAGGAGATTCCGGGTGACTAGGCCCCATTTCATGGCCCAGATATCTCGGATCATACACAAAGCCTACACGTCCCATAGTTGCGTATTTTCAAACTGAAAGAAAAAAGTTTGCACAGGGGAGAAAATCAACGAATGCCCGACTCACTCTGACTCAACTCAGGAAGGAAAATCGTGGCGAATCCTAACATAGCCTCCTATCTTAGACAACGCATTGAGACACATGATAGTGTGGTCGTTCTTCACCGCAACAATCATTATTGACCCACGAAATTTGTCCGCTATGCCCAATCCCAAAATCGAACAATTCAAAAAAATATTACAATTAGATCCCAAAGACGAAACCCTCTGGTTCGGGTTAGGCAAAGCCTACATGAGTGACGAAAATTGGGCTGAAGCCGTCCCTGCATTGGAACAATGCATTCAGGTCCGACCCAATTACTCTGCGGCATTCTTTGCGCTGGCGCAATCGCTTCAGCACCTGGAACAGCTTGAGAAATGCCGATCAATTTGTGCGGAAGGCATCACCGTCGCGACCACCAATGGCGACCTGCTCGTCATCAAAAATCTAGAAGAACTTCGTAACGCCCTTCCCTCCTGAGGAAGCATCTATAATTAGGGGTCAGACTCGACTTTAAAGCAAGGCTCTGATAGGCTTGAGGCTTAAAGCTTGAACCACATAAGGAGTAATTATGGCACGGCTACCACGGTTTTTTGTCCCCGGCGTTCCCCTCCATGTCATTCAACGAGGGAACAATCGCGGAACGCTGTTTAGTCAAATCACCGACTACCAGGTATACAAAGACTGGCTGAAGGAAGCCGCCCAATCGCATGGATGTGCGATTCATGCCTATGTTCTGATGACCAACCATGTGCATCTTTTGGTCACCCCAACCCACGAAGATAGCCTACCAAAGACTTTTCAGTCGCTAGGCCGACGCTATGTGCAGTATTTCAATAAGACCTATGAGCGGACGGGAACGTTATGGGAAGGACGCTATCGAGCCACATTGATAGAAAGTGAAGCCTATCTATTGACCTGTTGTCGGTACATTGAACTCAATCCCGTACGTGCAGAGATTGTGGGACATGCTCGCGACTATCGGTGGTCCAGCTATCACTATCATGCTGAGGGAAAAGCCGATGCACTCCTCACACCACATAGCCTATACCAGCGATTGGGCGACACCGCAGAGGCTCGGCAACAGGCCTATCGGGCGCTCTTCCGCCACCATCTGAGTGGAGAGACCGTCGATGCCATTCGAGAAGCTACCAATAAAGCCTGGGTCTTAGGGAGTGACAAGTTCAAAGATCGCCTGGCCAGGAAATTAGAGCGTCGCGTGACGCCCTTGCCACGAGGTCGACCAGCATTAGGGAAAGATTGATCAATCCCTGTCGCTATCATTTGGTCGGACACTTATTGGTAGAAACCCTATCCGTTTTCCTATGCCGAGGATTTTCGACTATGACAAAAACAGAACCTGTTGGAAGCAAGCCCCGCTCTACCCCTGGTCCCTCATTTGAGAATCTTCTTGTGGCATAAGATCGGGTTTGCGCTTTTCGAAGGCAAATAAGAGGAGGAGAGAACAGACACCGACGCTAATGGCTGAGTCGGCCACATTGAAGGCCGGCCAATGATAACCATTTATGTAGAAATCTAAGAAATCAATGACTTCGCCATATTGCAGGCGATCAATGAAATTCCCAATGGCCCCGCCGAATATCGATGCAATAGTGAGTTGCCCCCACCAATCCCGTGGATCTAGCCGCAAAAAAATGGTGATGAGTAAGCCCATGGCCAAGATCGACGTCAGAAAAAAGAAGACGAGCCTGAATCCACTACTCGTCGTCCCCATGATTCCAAACGCCGCGCCAGGATTGCGAATATAGGTGAGATTAAAATACCCAGGAATAATTGAGATGGATTCGTGCAGATACATCGAGCTATCGATATAGGCTTTCGTTATTTGATCGACCACAATAATGGTCAGCACAACAACCCCTAGCACTCCATATCGACGAATCGTGTCACTCACACCAGCGCCTCCACACAGCGGCTACAGAGCATGGGATGCTCCGCCTGAGCCCCCACATCCTTTCGAATATTCCAACAGCGATCACATTTGGCGCCTTCAGCTTTCACCACGTCGATGACCAAACCAAGACTGGCATGAGATATTTCATGGTCTTTCTCAACAATTTCTGAAATGGTTTCTACTTCCACACAGGAAACAATAAAAAGAGCAGGAAGGTCTCCTTGATACCGCTTCAACAACGCACTGTTTGGCTCCGTCGCCTGCAAGACCACTTTGGCTTCTAAAGACGAACCGATGACTTTATCCCGCCGGGTCTTCTCCAGAGCAGCCTGAACCACCCGTCGAACTTGAAAGAGATAATTCCACGTGCTGTGTAACTCGGGATTCCCAAACACCGTCGGAGACATTGGAAATTCGGCAAGATGGACACTGGCTAGCTTGGAACCACTTAGCTTGGACTCGGGTAACACCTGCCAAATTTCTTCAGCCGTAAAACTCAGAATCGGTGCCATAAGTTTGGCCAAGGCGGTCACCACCTCAAACAAAACCGTCTGAGAACCACGCCGAAGGGGTGAGTTCGCCGGGAAGGTATATAACCGGTCTTTCAAAATATCTAAATAGGTCGCGCTCATATCCGTGGAACAAAAATAATCCAACTCATGCACGACTTGACGAAATTGAAATTCTGCATATCCCTTTTTCACATTGTCGATCAGTTGCCCTAACCGCCACAACGCCCATTGATCCAATTCCGGTAAATCCGCATGAGGCAC
>BS_KBA_SWE02_21mDRAFT_10000313_pt1 | contig 17633 bp, 18 predicted proteins | sample BalSeasSWE02_21m_FD_9196 | JGI IMG/M metagenome (IMG submission 9196)
TGGGATGATCCTCGAGCCCGCCGTTGGCTGGTTATTCTTGAACCCCTCGAATCTGCATTGGTCGCTAATATGGAGGCCTGGCTGGTCAAGTTGGCTTACCCGATTCGAATTGGCGAGCACGCGCAAACAGCGTTTGCCTTTGGACTGTTTCTGGACTGGGCCGGGGCTAGCGGGCGTACCGATTTTTATGAACTGGTAAAACGCAGGTCACGTGATTTCTATCTGAACGACCGCGATTGCCCTTTGGCCTATGAACCGGGCGGGCAGGATTTTCTGTCTCCATGCCTTGCCGAGGCTGATCTGATGAGACGTATTATGAGCGCTGAGGACTATGCCCTTTGGCTGACGGGTTTTATGCCCTCCATACCGGTTGATGGAAGCAGTGACTGGTTGGCGATAGCCGTGGTCACCGACCCGACGGACGGCAAACTTGCCCATCTGGATGGTTTGAATCTCAGCCGCGCATGGATGCTGGAAGGAATGGCGTTTGGACTTCCGGCAGCGGATCCACGTAAAAACGCCTTACTCAGCAGCGCTGTTGTGCATAAAAATTCAGGTCTCGCATCTGTCACAGGTGAGCACTATGAAGGTGGTCATTGGCTGGGTAGTTTTGCGACCTATTTACAAACGCAGCGGGGGCTGGAGAAAAAACAAAACTAAGTGAATTTGTTTGATTTCGATCAACATGTGCTTTGTTTCATCCCATTATCATAAAGCTGTTGTTGCTGGAGAAAGATATGGCTGCTTATCAGAAAATCCTTGTTGCGGTTGATCTGAGTTCGGAATCAGAACTGGTACTGCGAAAGGCCCAGCTTATTGCTGGTCCGGAAGCCGATGTGCACGTCGTTTATGTGCAGGAGCCGATGGATAATGTCTATGTCGGAATTGTTCCGCAAAGTGCCGCGTTCAGTGGTCTTGGCGATCTTGAAGCACAACTGGGCGAGGAACTGAAAGAGAAACTGGCTGCCCTGGGCGGAGATTTCGAGTTGCCTGCCGACCATCTGCATATCCTTCATGGTTCACCGGCCCACGAAATTCACCGGTTCGCGAAACAATTCGGTACACAGTTAATTGTAATTGGCACCCATGGCCAAAGTGGTCTGCAGCTCTTGCTGGGCTCGACGGCAAACTCTGTACTCCACGGCGCAGGTTGCGATGTGTTGTCGGTCCGAATAGGTGTTACCCTGTAAAAAATCTGTTGTCCGGCCTGTTCGGATGATTTGAAAAAGCAGATATCGAATCGTATTAACATGGTTTGGCCGTGAGGAGTGGGGTTGTGGCTTTCAAATCTTTGATCTGGATCACTGTTTTTCTGGCGGTGCTGATCTGGTCCGCAATTGAACCTGCCGATAGAATCACCTGGTGGATGGAAGTCATTCCCGCACTTCTGGGGTTTGTCATTTTGTTAATGACACGCAAGCGTTTTCCATTGACCGGGATGGTCTATAGCTTAATTTTGATCCACGCAATCATTTTAATGGTGGGCGGTCACTACACATACGCAGAAGTGCCGATTGGTGACTGGTTACGTGATCTGACCGGAGGAGACCGCAATAATTATGACAAGTTGGGTCACTTCGCACAGGGTTTTGTGCCGGTCATGATAGCGCGCGAAATCATGATCCGGAACAAGGTTGTGGCAGTCAGGGGCTGGTTAGCATTCCTGTTGGTTTGCGTGGTACTGGCGGTGAGTGCTTTTTATGAACTTATCGAATGGTGGGCGGCATTACTCAGCGCAGAAGCAGCGGATGCATTCCTGGGTACACAAGGTTATGTCTGGGATACGCAATCAGATATGTTCTGGGCGTTGTGCGCGTCAATCCTGGCCTTGTTAACCTTATCAAGATGGCATGACCGGCAGATCAGGGCAATTAGCGGAGTCTCCTAAATATCACTGCCTGAGACAGAGCGGCTGGTATTCATGATTTCAAGACGTTTATGCACCTGCTCGAATATGCCATCTGCATCCAGACCCGCCCAATGCAGACAGTCCTGCCGTGAACCATGTTCAATATAGTTATCGGGTAAGCCAATATTCAGGATGTTAAAAGCGCCGCCGGTGGCCGCGAGTAATTCATTTACACCACTGCCAGCCCCGCCCATCATAGCGTTTTCTTCTACAGTGACTACCAGCTTGTGGTTATAAGCCATCTCCCTGGTGAGCTCAGCATCGAGGGGTTTGACAAAGCGCATATTTACAAGGCTTGCACCGAGGCGCGAAGCGACCACTCCACAGGCCTGGAGACAACTGCCAAATGCCAGTATCACGACGTCCTTACCCCGTTTCACCACTTCTGCTTTACCAATAGGTAATGCCTGCATACTGGTCTCAACCGGCTTGCCAGGGCCTGATCCACGCGGGTACCTGACAGCAGCCGGTCCCTGGTGGGTGAAACCGGTATAGAGCATTCGCCGGCATTCATTCTCATCAGATGGCGCCATGATTAACATATTCGGAATGCAGCGCAGGAAGCTCAGATCAAAACTTCCTGCATGGGTCGGCCCATCAGACCCGACCAGTCCGGCCCTGTCGATTGCAAACAATACCGGCAGGTTTTGCAGGGCAACATCGTGGATAAGCTGGTCATACGCCCTTTGCAGGAAAGTGCTGTAAATGGCTACAACCGGATGCATACCTTCACACGCCATACCTGCGGCCAGTGTTACAGCGTGCTGTTCTGCGATGCTCACGTCAAAATAGCGGTCGGGGAAACGCTGCTCAAACTCCACCAGTCCGGAGCCCTCGCGCATGGCTGGCGTGATGGCCAACAGGCTTTCATCGAGTTCCGCCATATCGCATAACCATTGACCGAAGACCTGGGTGTAGGTCGGTGGCGGTTTAACCGCTGGCGTGACTGGAACAATACCGGTCAGGGGATCAAAAGGCGAAACGGCGTGGTATTTCACCGGATCCTTTTCCGCCGGTTCATAACCTTTGCCCTTGGCGGTAATAATATGCAGAAGGTTGGGTCCCTCAACGGTTTGTATGGTTTTCAGTGTTCGTAACAGCAATGGAATATCATGCCCGTCAATCGGGCCGAGATAATTAAACCCGAATTCCTCAAACAGTGTGCTCGGTACAATCATGCCCTTGACATGCTCTTCCCAGCGACTCATAAATCGCCACACACGGGAGTCCTTGTGCATCAACCGCTTGCCGCGCTCGCGGATTTGGGTCACGGTCGGTCCACTCATCATGCGGGCCAGAACCTTGGTCATGGCACCGACATTAGGTGATATGGACATCTGGTTTTCATTCAGAATAACCAGCATGTTCGGGTCCAGTGATCCGCCGTGATTGAGTGCTTCGAAAGCCATACCAGCCGTCATCGCGCCATCACCAATGACGGAGACAACCCGCCGTTTCACGTTTTGATGTGCGGACGCAAGCGCCATTCCGAGCCCCGCGCTGATCGAGGTGGATGAATGACCAACACCAAAGGTATCGTATTCGCTTTCGAGGCGTTTTGGGAAAGGTGCCAGTCCGCCGGTTTTCTTAATGGTGCCAATGCGGTCACGCCTGCCGGTCAGGATCTTATGCGGGTAAGCCTGGTGACCTACATCCCAGACAATCCGGTCATGGGGTGTTTCAAAGCAGTAATGCAGGGCAACCGTGAGTTCAACACAACCCAGGCCCGCGCTGAAATGTCCGCCGCTTTTTGAAATAGCCTGAAGTAAATACTCACGCAATTCGTCAGCCACTTGCGGCAACTGGTCCTGCTCCAGTTTGCGCAAATCCGCCGGGGTGATAATTTGGTCAAGCAATGGGTATTTATCAACATTCATATGCGTATCTTACCGGTCCCGGTCGACGGCGTAAGCTGCCAGCCACTCAAGGGTGTCAGTTTCACCTGGTAAATGAATTAATTCCAGCAGTGCCTGATCCCGCAATTCGTGTGCCCTCTGGAGTGATTTCTCTACACCTATAATGGCAGGAAAAGCAGGTTTTGACCTGGCCGCGTCAGCCTGACTCGGCTTTCCGGTTGTTTCGCTACAGCCGGTGACATCAAGCAAATCATCAAAAACCTGGAAAGCCAGACCCGCCGATTTGCCGAAATTGGACAGTGCTTTTTTTTGCGCGGCTGGCGCCAATGCGAGTAACGCAGGTGCAACGGTACATATCTGGATCAATGCGCCGGTTTTAAAGGCGTGGATTTTTTCCAGCTCAAGTTGAGAAATTTGTTCACCAAGGCTGGCAAGATCGAGTACCTGGCCACCGGCCATGCCAGAGGCTCCACAGGCTCGTGCGAGTCCAAGGATAATCGCAATCTGTTGCCGGGGGGCGGTGCTCAAGGCCGGGTCGGTGGCCAGAATCTCGAAAGCCAGGGCCTGCAAAGCATCACCTGCCAGTATAGCTGTAGCTTCGTCAAACTTACGATGACAGCTGGGCTGTCCGCGTCTGAGGTCATCGTCGTCCATACTGGGCAAATCATCATGAATTAATGAATAGGTATGGATAAACTCAATTGCAACGGCAATACCATCGAGTCTGTTTTCATCCAGATTCAATGCACGGCCTGCTGCATACACAAACAAAGGCCGGATACGTTTCCCGCCCGCAGCAGCGGAGTAAAACATCGCATCCAACAACAATGGCGGTGTCTGTGATGGCTCTGGCAGATAACCGGGAAGTATTTTTTCAAACCTGGTCTGCCATGCCCTGATGATGGCAGCGACTTCAGGCATCCGGTTCAAATGGCCTCAGCGATTCTTCATCCTGGGTGTTAGTCAGTAATTCGACTGTCTGTTGTGCGTTGTCCAGTACTGCCTGGCATCGACGGGTCAGTTCGATACCGTGTTTGAAGCCGGACAACGATTCATCCAGTGACAAATCACCCTCTTCGAGGTTTACAACCAGCTTTTCAAGTTCCGCCAGCGTCTCTTCAAAATCGGGATCAGGCGTAGTTTTTTTGCTCATAATCTGAGTTCCGGGGTTAGCGGAGCGACACTAACGTACCGCACCGGTAGGGTCAACTATCAATGGTCTGCAGCGTGTTGTTGTTTGACAATGAATTGCAATAACGGGTGCTGTGGGCACCACCTTAAGCGGATATCATTTTCGGATAACCAGGCTGCAAAGCGCTCATTAAAACACCAATCCCCGACTGCGACCAATTCTCCATCCAGTTTGCAAAGTGGAATGGAGTCTCTTAACCAGGGTGGAATGTCAACGGATTGGAAAAGGTTTTTCAGGCTTTTATGGATCCTGCCCAGGCTGATCACGGCCTCTGACGAATTGAGCCGGCTGCCGACCGATAAAACACCCGTCGGAAATATGCTGTCACCGGGCACGAGCCGGTTTTTTGACGGCTTGCCAGTGTTAAACTCAAGTTGGCCAACGTCGTTACCCAGGTCGATTTCACTCTGACCGACCGGCCATTTTATGGTGGGGCATGGGAGAATTTCTGTTTCAGTTTGAAGCCATAATTGATCTTTATACCAACGTAATAACCAGCCATCCCACTGCACTGAAGCCTTGCTATCACTGTTTGCCTGTCGCACGTGAGCGCAGAAACTTGCCAGTTTGTAGGTGGGTATGTTGGCCGCGCCGGATTGTTTCATCCAGCGCCGGATAACCAGTCTGAATAATTCCGGATTTGCACGGCACTGCGGGGTAATTTGTAATACATACGCGTGGCTCAGGTTTTGTACCAGGTATTCATCTGCGAGATTTTCCAATAAATGCCGTGCATCGGTCATTGCCTGCTGGGTCAGCAATAACCGCTGACTTACCTCAGGCCAGCGTTGTTCCAACAAGGGAATGACCGTATGCCGCACGAAATTACGGTCGTGTTCCAGGTGCTGGTTGGATGGGTCTTCTGTCCATTCGATATTATTTACACTTAAATATTCCCGCAAGGACCTGTTTTTGAACCGCAGCAACGGCCGCTGTAAGACGCCGGATCCAAGTTGCCTGCTTTCGGGCATAGCTGTCAAGCCGTCAACACCGCTACCACGCATCAGGTTCAATAACAGCGTTTCAGCCTGATCATCTGCATGATGAGCTGTCAACAGACAGTCGCCGGATTTGACCAGGGCTGATATGGCTGCGTAGCGTAAATGACGGGCTTCTGCTTCCAGTCCTTTACCTTTGCAGTTTTTCAGGTCAACTTTGAGACAGGTCAGTTCTATGCTGTAGCGATGGCAAAAAGTCTCGCACTGTAACTGCCAATGATCCGCATCGGCATGCAGGCCATGATTGACATGCACCGCTGAAACTGGAGCATCCAGCTGTCCGCGGATTGTGCTCAGAGCGTGCAGGAGGGCGGTGGAATCTGCACCACCACTGAAACCTACCAGATAAGAATTTACCGCAGGAAAAGACTCTAGAATTTGCAGCAAACGTTCTGCAGTAAAAACCATGGCACGATTGCTCATTAGTCTAAATGCCCGTTTGATCAGTCCTTGAATTCGCCATAAGAGAGCAAGCGTTGATAACGTTCATTCAACAGTGCCTCGGTGGTCAGCTTGTCGAGTTCATCAAGTTGTGCGGCCAGGCAGTTACCCACCTGTTCTGCAACTTTCTCCGGGTCTTTATGGGCCCCGCCCAAGGGTTCCGGGATCACCTCGTCAATCAGGCCTAACTGTAAAAGTCTGTCGGACGTAATGCCGAGCGCCGAAGCAGCATCTTCCGCCAGCGCCGCATCATTCCACAAAATAGATGCGCAACCCTCGGGTGAAATCACCGAATAAGTGCTGTATTGCAATAGATTCACACGATCTCCCACACCGATGGCGAGGGCACCGCCAGATCCGCCTTCACCGATCACGGTACAAATAATGGGCACCGGTAACCTGGACATGTATTTGAGATTGGTGGCGATCGCTTCGGATTGGCCGCGCTCCTCTGCGCCTACCCCCGGATAGGCGCCTGGTGTATCAATGAAAGTTATTACGGGCAGACGAAAACGCTCCGCCATTTTCATTAACCGCAAGGCTTTTCGATAACCTTCCGGCCGGGCCATGCCAAAATTTCTGAACACCTTGGCCTTGGTGTCACGGCCTTTTTGCTGGCCAATAACTACCACGCCGCGACCACGAAAACGAGCCAGACCGCCAACAATGGCATGGTCATCTGCAAAGGCACGATCACCATGAAGTTCGTGAAATTCATCAAACAGGTAGTCGATATAATCCAACGTATAGGGCCGCAAAGGGTGACGGCTGAGTTGCGTTATCTGCCAGGGAGAGAGGTCCCGGAAAATACTGGTCAATTTTTGTCGCATTTTGGATTGCAGACGCTGAATTTCTTCATCAAGGTTGATCGCATTGTCAGAACCAACGTTCCGCAACTCGTCAATTTTTGCCTGCAGCTCAGCAATAGGCTGTTCGAAATCCAGGTATTTTGAATTCATAGCAATCTGTTTCCAGCAAGGAGTGCGAATTATAAACGTAAAGAACAGTTTAGTTTAGCTCGGATATTTCGCAAGCCTTAACCCATACATCGAGCCTCTGACAATTTATTTGGGCGGGGCACCGTCGGTTAATATTGATCTGACACGGGGTATATGATCACTGTTCCAGTGCGCCAATGCCCACCTCCATAAATCCTTCAACGACAAACCGGGTGGTGGATTCTGACCAAGGAAATTCAGGGCCTGGCTTACGGCAGCTACCGGTTCCAGCAGTTTGACCGGGTCATTGCGTGTTCTTTTGCTTAATTTTTTCCCGTCACGGGACATTGCAACAGGCAAATGCATGTAATCTGGAGAAACCAATCCAAGCGCTTTTTGCAAACTAACTTGCCGACAGGTCGAGTCAAGCAGGTCGGCACCCCGTACAACCTGGGTGATACCCTGGAAGTTGTCATCCACGACCACCGCCAGCTGATAGGCAAAAAATCCATCGGCACGCCTGATGATGAAATCACCACCACTGTCTGCGGGTGAGTCTGAAACAAGTCCTTGCAAATTATCCTTAAAGGAACGGACGCCTTTATCGGTAAGGAAACGGATAGAACGTGGTTTTTTACGCGGCGGTAAACCATGTCTGCAGGTACCGGCATATCTGCCGGATTCAGACAGATCCTTGCGCGAGCAAGCGCAAGGATAAGCCAGGCCATTCCTCAGCAATTGGTCGATAGCATCCTGATAGGCGTCAAGCCGGTTGCTTTGATAAAAAACCGGCCCATCCGGGACCAAACCCAGCTTTTGCAGGTCATCGATAATGCGGGCAGCGCTGCCCGCAATTTCCCTGGGCGGGTCGATGTCTTCAATTCGGAGTAACCACAAGCCGCCGGCGCTCTTGGCTTCAAGATAACTGCCCACAGCCGAGACCAGTGATCCGAAATGCAGGTCACCAGTGGGCGAGGGTGCGAATCGACCGACCGTGGGGACCGGGTTCATAAAGGTTTACTGACTTATTGTCCGACGACCTGTGGTGCCTCATTGAGGAAGTCACCCGTCACCAGCCTAACGCCACATTGCCAAAGAACCGCCAAATCGGCAGCGTCACGAACTTCATCGGCAATGATGGTGATATTGCGGGAGTCTATTGCCCTGACCACCGCCTTGATGATTTCCTGGTTCGCTTTGTTGCTGGATAAACCCTGTGTCAGACCAGGCCGCAGTTTGATCATACTGACAGGTAAATGATCAAGCAGTTGTAAAGTCTTACGATCATTGTCAAATTCTGACAGCACAAAATGGCAGCCCAAAAGCTGAAGCTGTTCAATCAGGTGGCGGGTTGGTTTGAGATGAGATTCGGCAACCATGGCTGATATTTGCAGAATTAATTGTGAACCTTCAACCTCGGTTTCTTTCAGCATGCGCTGGAACCAGTTGGGAAAGCTAAAGTCCAGTATTGAGTTAGTGCTAAGGTTTATGATGTGTTTGTCACCCGTTCCGGTGATGGCCAACATTAACTGGGGAATGACGTGACGGTCTATTGTGCCGCCAAGGTCGTTGCGTTCCGCTGCCAGCATAAACTCGCTGGCCAGTGTGTCCGCCCCCTCTTCGCGCATAAAAGTGCGATTTTCGAACAGTCCTTCGTTTTCGCCTTCCAGATCAACAATGGACTGTTGAACGGTATAGAAATCGTGGTTGTTCAAGGCATAACGAATTCGTTCCACCCAGTCCCGTTCAGCCTCACCAGTGCTGACTGTTGTCAGTGCTGGTTTAAACCTGACCAGCGTATTACCTACAAGTGAGGCCTGCTTAAAGGCGGTTTTTGCCTGGGCGATGACTTCTTTGGCGTCACGGGTCAGGGGTCCGAGGGTGGTCATACCGATGCTACAGGAGGCTGTTCTGGTTTGCTCACCCAGATCAATGATGTGATTGGCGTAATTTTCCAATATTTTATCACCCGTGGCCTGCAAAGATGACGCTTCATCACGTCTTATCAGAACGGCAAAACCGTAATCACTGTAACGCGAAGGGATGTCGGTGAGTTCTGTGCAACCAGTGATGACACTGGCGAGATCCATGATATAGGTATCAATACCTTCCATACCCAGGTCATGATGCAATTCAGAGATGCCATCAGTTTCGATATACAAAACGGCAGTTCTGTGGTCTGCTCCCCGACCCTCTGCGATCCATTCAGACAATTTGGCCGAGAATGTCTGTCTGTTGGTCATTTGTGTCAATTGATCAGTTTTACGCAGGCGGTCTAATTCCTCGTGAAGAACATGATTGGCATCCTGCTCGCGAACCATCATCTGGATGCACTGTTCACCATTGAACCTGGCCGGCGAAAACCTTAATTCCGCTTTCAGATTCTGGTTCCCCCGGGCATGGATGGTCACTACCAGTGCCTCTTCAGGAAAAACAGACTGGTTCATATCGCGCAGAAGTTTCTTAAGATCAATGCCTTCGCTGGGTGTCGCCATTTCCAGAAGAGAGAGTCCCTCTATTTCGTCCAGCGCTTTTACCTGCAATAAATCAAGATAGGCACGGTTGGCATAAATATGCAGACCCTCATGAATATAAGCTATGGAGTCCCGCGCGCTGTCCAGTAGAAGGTTATAGCGATGTTGTAATTCTTCTTGTTTCTGTAAAAGGTCATTATATTCGATGATGTCTTTTCCACCTGACATATGCTGCTTTACAACCTGCATTAACTGGTCATTTTCTTCTGCATTGATGACCAACAAAGGGTGTGTTGCAATCGCAGCTTTAATGCTGGCGGTATTTTCAGGATTAACCTGCATGACAATGGGTGTGGAGTTTTGATCTGCGGCCTGCAATATCTGACTGACTTTCATGGATTCCGGCACCCGTGGGCCGATCAGAATCAAAAAAGGTGCTTTTTCTGTTAGAACGGTTTCCAGTTCGTCCAAACCAGAGGCGCTTACAACTCTGACCGCTACACCCGCATTGCGCAAAAAACTAGTGATAACCTGAGCATGGTCAGGAGAATTATCAATTACCAGCAAGTAGGTGCTATGCATGGCAGTTATTCCCCAACCCCCGCGAGTTGAAGATTCTAACGGTTACCGGCAATACTGGTGATAATGATTGGCGCAATATTTTATCCGCACTTAATAGTGTATAAACAGACCTCAATTTTAATGAGATCCGCGAATGCTTATTTGATCTAATTATGACGCATATTTAATACTTTTTGTAGGAACAGTATTCATCGGTCAATTCGGGAACACTGCAGAGTGTGGATCAGACGTAGTTTGAGGGCTGTCTTTCGTCTAATTCTATCGCCGCTATCGCGTACGCGTTATCATAACGGATATTTTCAAGTGTATTTGAAGCGTCTCTGTGTTGGTTATCCGATTTGCACTTTATAATTCAGAGCTTCTTTCATAAATCAAGCGAATCATCCCAGGCTCTGCCTGTGTAGACCTCGTAAAAGCTGTTTCGGAGAAAACAATGGCGACCTACAGTACCAGTGAGTTTAAGAGCGGTCTGAAAATAATGATCAACGGTGACCCTCATAACATCGTGGAGAATGAATTTGTAAAACCCGGAAAAGGCCAGGCATTTAGCCGGGTCAGGGTACGTAATCTGATGACAGGCCGGGTGGTTGAGAAAACCTTCAAGTCAGGCGATACGGTTGAGGCCGCTGACGTGTTTGAAACAGATGTGCAGTATTTATACAACGACGGTGAATTCTGGCACTTCATGCATGGTGAGTCGTTTGAGCAATACGCAGTCGGCAAGGAAAGAGTGGGTGATACGATATGGTGGTTGAAAGAAGAAGATGTCTGTGTCGTGACCCTGTTTAACGGACAGCCCATCACTGTAACAGCTCCGAATTTTGTAGAATTGGAGATCGTTGAAACTGATCCTGGTATGCGTGGTGATACTTCCGGTGGAGGTGGCAAACCCGCTAAGCTCACGACCGGTGCAACGGTGCGTGTACCTTTATTTATTCAGGAAGGTGAGTTAATAAAAATCGACACCCGCACTGGAGAATATGTATCCCGCGTGAAAGGCTGACAGTTGGTGGATACGGTTTTACTTCTGCCCCGTCTGCTGGTGCCGGTCCGACCCAGTACACAGGTACTGGAACAGATGGCGGTGGTTATTGAAGGTGAGTTGATCAGCGCTGTGATACCACGCTCTGAGGCGCTCGAAAAATATAAAAACGCCACCTGCATTGAGTTACCCGAACATGTGTTGCTACCTGGGTTTATCAATATGCATACCCATTCGGCAATGTCCCTGTTACGTGGTTATGCAGATGATCTCAATCTTCAGGTTTGGCTTAACAAGCACATCTGGCCCGTAGAAAAAGCCTTTCTTGGTCCGGAGTTTGTGCATGATGGCGCCAGACTGGCCATCGCTGAAATGCTGCGTGGTGGCACAACTTTTTTCAATGACCTTTATTTTTTCCCCGAAGTGACCGCTGCAGCTGCGGTTCAATCTGGCATACGTGCCTGTATAGGTTTGCCTGTTATTGACGTGCCCACTGTTTGGGCAGCCAATGAAAACGAGTACATCGACAAGGGTCTGGAAGTCAGTGCCAGCTGGCAAAGTGAACCTTTGATTTCTACTTCATTTTCACCACACGCACCTTATTCAGTGGGTGATGCGGCTTTGGGCAGGATTGCAGAATTGTCAGGAAACCGTGCTATGCGTGTGCACATGCACGTGCTGGAGTCGAGTTGGGAGATTTCCGAATCTTTACGACGTTACGGGAAGCCGACATTGGAAAGGCTGGGCGACTTGGGATTAATGAATGAACGTCTGTTGGCCGTGCATATGACACAGCTAAACGGGACCGACCTGGTGGCATTATCCGAAACCGCTGTGAATGTTATTCATTGTCCCGAATCCAATCTCAAACTTGGCAATGGAATTTGCCCGGTGGCACGTCTGCTGGAACACAATGTCAATCTTGCTCTGGGCACCGATAGCGCGGCGAGCAACAACAATCTTGATTTACTTGCGGAGTCCCGAAGCGCAGCCCTGCTGGCAAAAGGGTATGCGGCTGACCCGTGTGTGTTAAATGCATTTCAGGCACTGGAAATGCTGACTATCAATGCCGCCAGGGCCCTTGGAAAAGAACATCAACTGGGCAGCGTGCAGGCGGGGAAGCTGGCTGACCTGTGCGCCATCCGGCTGGACACACTGCAGACTACCCCAATGTACGATGTGGTTTCACATTTGATTTATGCAGCTTCCAGTCAGCAGGTATCCCACGTCTGGGTGGGTGGCCGCATGTTATTACAGGATGGGCAGTTCCTGTACATGGACACAGACGATATTATGGATCGGGCTAATTACTGGGCGAAGCGAATTTCAACCGAAACCAGAGCGACACGGACCAAGGAGTACAAGATTCATGAATGACATCACCGGAAATGTTGATCTCGCTGAACAACAGAAGTTTGATCGTATTGCAGCTTCATGGTGGGATCCCGATGGTGAGTCGCGGCCACTGCACGATCTGAATCCTGCGCGATTGGCCTATATTACCGAAAGGGTTGAATTAAAAGAAAAAAAAGTCATTGATGTGGGCTGTGGCGGGGGGATTTTGTCGGAGTCAATGGCCGGGCAGGGGGCAATTGTGACGGGTATTGATATCGCGTCAAAAGCGTTAGCTGTCGCCAGGTTACATTTATATGAGTCGGGGTGCCAGGTTGATTACCAGCAGGTCACCGCTGAAAGATGGGCAGAACAGAACCCTTCCAGCGCGGATTGTGTGACCTGCATGGAAATGCTTGAGCATGTACCGGATCCGGCATCGGTGGTTGCAGCCTGTGCGGCAATGTTGGTTACGGGGGGGCATTTGTTTATGAGCACCCTGAACCGGAATGCGTTATCTTTTGCGGTTGCAATTGTTGGAGGTGAGCACATCACGCGCATCATTCCAAAGGGCACGCATCAATATGATCGCTTCATCAAACCTTCAGAGTTATGCCAGTGGTTACGGGCATCCGGCATGAAAGTCGAAGAAATAACCGGAATTCACTACAACCCTCTGGAGCGCACGGCCCGCACTGGTGGGCACGTCAATGTGAATTATCTCATCCATGCAACCAAGGCCGGTCAAGTCTGTGATTGAGGCGGTTCTGTTTGATCTCGATGGCACTTTGTTGGATTCCGCGCCGGATCTTATTGCGACGCTAAACCACCTGCGTGCCGGTCTTGGTCTCGCCGCCCTGCCAGTCGATGACCTGAGACATTTCGCCTCGAGGGGTGCAATCGGTTTAATCAAGGCCGGTATGCCACCGTGTGACGATGAAGGGTTGGCGTTTTGGAGGGATGCTTTTCTGAGTCACTATAAGGAACACAGTTTTATTCAGACCAGGCCATTTGATGGTGTTGAATTAATGTTGGCGGAGTTGCAAAACAGAGGTGTTCCCTGGGGGGTTGTGACCAATAAGATGGAATTACTCAGTATCCCGTTACTTGAAAAAGTGGGCTGGTTATCGTCCCTTTCGGCATTGGTTTGCGGAGACACGGTTTCCAGCAGCAAACCTGACCCTGAACCCGTGTTGGCGGCCTGTAGAAAAATTGGAATTGAGCCCGGAAACGCACTGATGGTAGGTGATGACCCGCGGGATGTGGAAGCCGGAAAGCTTGCTGGCTGCCACACATCGTTTGCACTTTATGGTTATGCCGACAAGGAATGCCAGTTCGGAATTCCAGAAGATACGACTTTGATTAATGCCCCAGAGGAAGTGCTGCTTATACTGGAAGCTTCTGGAGCAACCTGATGGCAGATGTTTCACCGGCACAGTTTGACTACTGCCGCGAACTGGTTCTGGTGCCCGGTAGTGTGTTCGAGTTTACCAGTCGCTTCTTGCCGAAAGACATGCTGGAACCCCTATTGGCTTTGTATGCGCTCAGGCAGGCTGTAAGCACCATTCCTTATGGACCTGCAGATGATTCCGTCAAATGGGCCAAACTAAAGTGGTGGGGTGAGGAACTGCTTGCAGATCCGGAGGCGTCTTCACGTCATCCAATATTGCGGGCCTTGTGGTTATCGGGCGCACGAGACCATTTAACAAACGCTCTTTTGCTGCATTTGGTGGGTGACGCGATGGCACAGATTGATGTGCCACCAGACAGTGACGAAAACGCCATGTTTGAACACTTGTCGATATTGGGAGCTACTGAAATTCAGCTTGAGCTTGCGTTGGACGACGCTGAAATCGATATTAAAAACCTGAATTTACTGGCTGCAGCAACCAGTGCGTTCCGATTGATTTCGGGGTTTTCCGCCAAACTACAACCGCAACCAGCACGATTGCCTCTGAATTTACTGGCAAAATATAATGTCAGTGCAACACAGTTGGAACAAAAGTCACACTTGGCTGAACTTGCACAAATCATTGCTGAGTTGGCTGAATCCGCTTTGGGTTGGTATACAAAGGGCAGGTCAGACTTGAATGTAAGCCCCGGGAACTCAGCATGTAAACACTTGCAATTGCGCTGGGCGATGGAACAAAAACGTCTGGAATCAATCAGGCAGGATACCCAGGGATTTCTCGCAACCGGTAAAAGATTTGGGCCTGCAGATGCCTGGTTTGCCTGGCGGTTCCTACGGCAATTGCGATGAGGCGTCGATCAATACGATTGGACCTTGATTTGGCCATATTGGAGGCTTGATAGTATGCATACATGTTCGGGCGGCTGTCATTGTGGACGGGTGAAGTTTGAAATCGAAATTCCGGACGAAATTACCGTTCACCGCTGCAATTGTTCAATTTGTCAGAAATCCGGTTACCTGCACCTGATAGTAACCGCAGACCGTTTCAACTTGCTTAAAGGTGAAGGTGACCTGGTGGATTATCGCTTTCACACCGGTGTTGCGCGTCATCTTTTCTGTGGTGTTTGCGGAATAAAATCATTTTACGTCCCGCGCTCACACCCCGATTCGTTCAGTGTTAACCTGAATTGTGTCGATTTGCAGGAAGGGGTCAATGTGACCATAGAAGAGTTTAACGGCCGCAATTGGAGTGAGAATCGCGAAAAGCTAACTAATAATTAGATCTGGCCTCGTTGGGCACAGCGTGTTTCATGGGATTTATTTGTCGGTTATAAAATCAGGACCTTTGCCTGCAGTTTTTTCGTAGACTCCTTTTTCGACTTTTCTGAACTGCGTGAAGCCATGTTTTCCAAGATTATCCTGTGATAATGAGGGTGCCGGAGTGGCCAGATTGGGACGAGAGATCTTTCTACGCACCGGATTGTGACATTCGGGGCAAAATTGCAGTGGTTCATCGGACATCTTCTGCATGAGATCAAAAGCAGTTACGCAATAATCACAGCAATCCGGTCCGGCAGCTTGATATTCATATATAGGCATTCAATTCACCATGAAGATAGGCCAACATTAGAATTGACCGAATAACACTTTAAGTCAACCGGTAATATGACCTGATCTTTTGTATCACGCTAGCTTACAAATCGTTAGAATATTTTTTTCACTCAGGCTGCGAGCATGGATCTTTCGGGAAAAACGATATTAATTACAGGCGCTGCGGGTGGGTTGGGCAGTGCAATTGCCCTGCAATGCGCCGGTGTTGGTGCTGATCTGATTTTGCTGGACAAGAATCGCCGTGGCCTGGGTGAGTTAAGCGATAAAATGACCGAACAGGGATTTACGCCACCGGGGCTTTATCCCCTGAATCTTGCTGCAGCGGGTATCGATGAGTTTAACGATCTGGTTGAAACCGTACATTCGGAGTTTGGTGGACTGGACGCCCTGATCCACTGTGCACTTGATTTTGACAGTTTGCTGCCGCTGGATCAGATTCAACCCCAGGACTGGTTGCAATCCTTGCAGGTAAACGTCAATGCGCCGTGGTTACTGAGTTGCGCGTTGTTGCCGCTACTGAAGAAATCGNGAAATGGTTACTTGTTTTTCATGCTGGACGATCTTGAAGTGGTCANGGACGCATACTGGGGTGCTTATGGCACNAGCAAGGCTGCACTGACCGGAATGGTAAGACAGTTNAATGCGACACTGAGTAACACCACGGTTGCTGTACGCGGAATTATTCCCGGCCCGATGCGCACCGGTTTCAGNGCNAANGTNTATCATGCAGAAAACCCGATGGAGCAACCGGAACCGGTTGTGGTTGCCCGAAAAATTACTGCGNTGTTGACCGGCGGNCTTNCAGATAGTGATGTNATCGTGAATTTTTCTGTATAGCGATTTNATTTTCAGTTTTTTTGGCCAGCGCTTATAGCCGCCTCATATCCGATCATGGCTTGCTTGGTGTTGGTNCCCCATCTATAACCTCCCAGTGTTCCAAGGCTGTTGATGACACGATGGCAGGGTATTAGCCAGGAAACAGGATTACGTCCGATCGCTGAACCGGTTGCACGACTGGCGCCGGCATTACCGGTCAAAGACGCCAGTTGCCCATAGGTACAATGTGTGCCCGTTGGCAGGCTAAGCAGCGCTTCCCAAACACGAAGTTGAAATGGACTGCCTCTAAGCCAGACTTTTAGTTGCCCTTGTTCTTCTTCATTGAAAATTTCTGCTAACCTGGCGTTTGCTTCTGAACAATTTTCGGTTAGGTTCGCGTCAGGCCATTGCTGTGTGAACTGGCTCCAGATATGCGGTCTTCCTCCTTCGTGACAGAAACCGAGAAAACACACGCCCCTGTCTGTCCATGCAAGCAGTGCTTCACCAAATGGTGTGACTCCATAACCATAAATCACATTCACCCCAAGCCCCTTCCGTTTTGCTTCACCCGGAGTCATTGCCTGTGTGGTGATCAGCAAGTCATGCAATCTGCCAGGGCCGGACAGGCCACTTGAAAGTGCCGAATCAAACACCGTCTGGCCTTGTCTTAAACGCTCCATAGCCTGTGCTTTGGTCAGGTATTTCAAGAATTGCTTGGGTGAGACACCGGCCCATTCCTGAAAAAGACGTTGCAGATATTGAGGGCTGAGGCCGACGTGGTTCGCAAGTTCGTCAAGACCGGGCTGGTTTTGCTGATTTTTACAAAGCCAATGCAAGGCCTCGGCGATTAATTGATAATGATGTTGTGAGTTCATGTGGTTATTGTAAAAGTTTCATGATCAATAACCACCCGATTCTTGTTATGTTTGCCAGAGAGTTTCCTGATCCGATTATGGAATATTCAACGGCGGCCCTTAAACTATTTTGAATTAATCACTACGGGTAATAACTATGTCAGATGACCTTTTCCTAAAAATTATTTCCCGGGAAATCCCGGCGGATATAGTCTTTGAAAACGATGATGTTTTAGC
>BS_KBA_SWE02_21mDRAFT_10000314_pt1 | contig 17583 bp, 16 predicted proteins | sample BalSeasSWE02_21m_FD_9196 | JGI IMG/M metagenome (IMG submission 9196)
TCTTAAACTGCATAATAAATTGGCTTTATTAAACTCAAACCATGTTTATGCTTCTATGGGCAGTGATAAAAAGAATTCAATGGGTAAAAACAGATTTGTGGTAGCAGAAGATATAGGCAATATTGTCGTGGATGTGGGTTCAGATAAATCGTCTGTTTTGATTTCAATTGAAAAGATGAAAAATCTTATCTAGTTGAAAACCTCTTTAAAAGAGGAAAACTGTCAGGTTTTGAGGGCGAAACCTGACAGTTTGTGTGTCATTTTGGAGGGATGCTATGCTTAAACTATTTCGGATAATACTTTACAACAAGGGTGCCATTTAGTTTTTTGTCTAAAAGACATATTTGAAATCATTTTTGTCGGTAAAAAGTGCGGCTTTGTAATAATTACTTTCGGTAATATTTTTGATGAATGGATAATATTGTGCAAGCGGACATTATTAGCAAGCAACTTGATTTGAAAGCTGAGATTAATAGGCTTAAGAAGGAATTTAATGCGGTAATCCTTGCCCATTATTACCAGGAATCTGAAATACAGGATATAGCAGATTTTGTTGGAGATAGTCTGGAGTTATCTAAAAAGGCTAAATCCACTTCCGCAGATGTTATCGTATTTGCCGGTGTTCATTTTATGGCTGAAACTGCAAAGATTTTAAATCCTGATAAATTGGTTTTACTCCCGGATTTAGAAGCTGGTTGCTCATTAGCTGAAGGCTGTCCGGCGGAAGATTTTAAATCTTTTCGGGAAAAACATCCTGAACATATTGCGATTACATATATTAATTGTTCTGCTGATGTTAAAGCATTGAGCGATATAATTTGTACTTCTAGCAGTGCCGAAAAGATCATTAATCAGATTCCAAAAAATCAACCAATCCTATTCTCTCCAGATAGAAATCTTGGAAAATATCTAATCAAAAAAACTGGCAGGGAAATGTTATTGTGGGATGGAAGTTGTATTGTTCATGAGACTTTTAGTGAACGAAAAATATTGGATCTTAAAGTAAAATTTCCAAGAGCAAAACTTATTTCTCATCCGGAATGTGAAGAGCCAATTTTAATGCACTCAGATTTTATTGGATCGACAAGCAGGTTATTAAATTTTGTTCAGGAAGATCCTGCAAACCAATTTATCGTTGCAACTGAAACTGGGATTATTCACCAGATGAAAAAAGCAGCGCCAGAAAAGGAATACATTCCTGCGCCACCTGAAGACGATACTTGTTCTTGTAATGAATGTCCTTATATGAGGCTAAATACATTAGAGAAATTGTACTTGTGTATGAAAAATCAATATCCTGAAATTTCTATGGATGAAGAAATCAGAAAAAAGGCATTACTGCCAATAGAAAAAATGTTAGCAATGAGTTAACATTTTTTTAAGAGTATTTTAAAGGTAGTTCCTTCTCCTGGAGCAGAACTCTTTACAAATATTTTTCCACGATGGTAACCTTCAACTATTCTTTTGGATAAACTTAACCCTAAACCCCAACCTCTTTTTTTAGTACTGTAGCCGGGTCTAAAAACATCTTTACGTCTTCTTAAATCAATTCCTTTTCCGTTATCTGAAACTTCAATTTCTACATTCTTGGTGGTCTCGATGATTTCAATGGAGATTTTTCCATTTTTAATTTCAATGGCATCAAGAGCATTCTTGATAAGATTTTCTAAAACCCATTCAAATAATTCACCATTCATTTGTGCACAGCTGTTTTGATCACCAGTTACTGTTAACTCTACTGTTTTACCTGTTTGGGGCAATCTACGATTAAAATATTCTGTTACTTTCTTGACCTCGTCGTAAACAATATGGTTTTTTATTTCTGGTTTAGCGCCAATTTTTGAAAATCTATAAGTTATCTTACTAAGCTTATCAACATCGCTCGAAATCTCCTCTGAAATGTCTAAAACGGCATCAGGTTTTTGATAATTTATTTTCATCATTTCTATCCAGCCCATTAAGCTTGAAATAGGCGTACCGAATTGATGAGCTGTTTCCTTTGCCATTCCAACCCAGATATTGCTCTGTTCAATTCTTTTTATTTGGCTAAATCCGATGTAACCAATAATTATAAAGAGNGCAGCGATGATAATTTGCAGATAAGGATAAAATTTCAATTGCTTTATAAGCTCGGAGTCCCCGTAGTGAATACGTTGTAAGACAATTGTGTCCGCATAGGTAATATTAATTGGTTGATGAATTTCATCAATTTCCTTAACGAGATTTTGCAGAAATAAACGTTTTTGATTTGGAGATAACGTAGAGTCATATTTAACATTTTTAATATCAGTGGTACTTTCAGGATTAATGTTATTTGAACTATCAGTTAGGATTATCGGGAAATCAATGGGTTTAATTATATTGTCAAAAAGAAATGTCAAATCCACATCAGCTGAACTTGAATTAGCTACATATTCAATTCCTTTTGCGTAAAGTTCAACAATGCTTCGTTCGCGGTCTTGCAGTTTTTTGACTAGCCTTTGTGTATAATAGAGAGTTCCACCTGCAATTGCTAAAGCAATTATGAGCAGAATAATTTTAAAGTTTACAGAAGCAGGACCACCGGACATTTTCATATTATATTCTATCTGAAGTTGTTGAAAGGCAAAAATTGCATTATCAGAAAGTAAAATCCAGCGTAAAATAAATCTCTAATTTGTTTATTATTCTACGTAAAAAGTTTGTTTACGTTTTGGACCAACAGAAACGATATCTATATTAATTCCGGATTCTTTTGATATAAAGTCTAAATAATCTTTTGTTTTTGCTGGCAGATCATCGTAATTCTCGCAGTTAGTTATGTCTGTATTCCAGCCATCAAGTGTTTCATAAACAGGAGTAACATTAATTAAATGATCAACATTTGTTGGGAAAGTTTTTAGCTTTTTACCATTTAACTCATACCCAACACATACTTTTATTTTTTCAAATCCACTTAACACATCAAGTTTAGTTAAGGCAACAGAAGTAATTCCATTTATCATTTTTGAGTAAGCGACTAAAAATGCATCATACCATCCACAGCGTCTTGGTCTTCCGGTTGTGGCACCAAACTCAGCACCAATTTTTCTAAGTTTTTCACCATCATCATCTAACAATTCAGTTGGAAATGGACCATTACCGACTCTTGTTGTGTAAGCCTTAACAATACCAATTACACTATCAATTCTTGTTGGAGGAATTCCACTTCCTGTACATGCTCCGCCAGAAGTTGGACTACTTGATGTAACGTAAGGATAAGTTCCGTGATCAATATCCAGGAAAGTACCTTGAGCTCCTTCAAGTAAAACTGATTTACCTTCGTCCATAGCACGATTTAGATATGCAGGGGCATCTTTAATATATTTATCAATTGTAAGATCAAACTCAAGATATTCTTTAACGATAGCATCAACATCAAGACCTTCATGGCTATGAATTTTTTGAAGTATCTCATTTTTTTCTTTTAGGTTTGCACGAATTTTCTTCTCTAATTCTGTTCGATTTAAAAGATCAACAATTCTGATTCCTTTTCTTCCGTACTTATCTATGTAGCAAGGACCAATTCCTCTTCCGGTAGTTCCAATTTTATTATTTCCGCTTTCGTTAATAGAATCTAAAAGTTTATGATAGGGCATAATAAGGTGAGCATTATGGCTAATAAATAATCTGCCGTCAACATCAATGTTATTCTTTTTGAGAAGTTCAATTTCTTCAAGAAGGGCAGTAGGATCTATGACAACGCCATTGCCGATTACGCAAATAACTTTTTCTCTTAAAATTCCTGATGGTATGAGATGAAGAATATATTTCTTATCCCCGATTTCTACGGTATGACCGGCGTTTGCTCCACCTTGATATCTTACAACAATTTCAAATCCTTTACTGATAAGATCAACAATCTTACCTTTTCCTTCATCACCCCACTGAGAACCAACAAGAACGGTTGCGCCCATCTGATCTTCCTGATTTTTTTTGTTAAAGTTTAAGCAAAATAAAAACTCCGCATTGCAATAATACGGAGTCTAATAATCACTGAGAAAAATTATTTATCAATCAAAGCTTTTTACTGCATCTTCTACGGTATCGTAGGACTCAAAAATTGTTATAAGCTTGGTAATAATTAATAAGCTTTCAATTTTTTCTGTAACATGTGCGAGTATTAGCCTTCCGTTTTCTCTTTTCATTGTGGTTAAACCACTTATCAGCATACCGAGACCGGAACTATTCATAAATTTAACAGCAGAAAGATTAACAATTACGTTTTTCTTTCCTTCATCGATAAGTTTATGCAAAAGTTCGTTAAATTCCTTAGTATCTTCGCCACCCATAACATTACCTTTAAGTTCAACAATAACGGCGTTATACTTCTCTAATAGTTTTGTTTTCATTAAAAATCTCCAAAATTTTTCTTGAGCAATTTAAGTAAGCTTATTTACTCATGCAAGCATGATTTTACAAGATATAACGACATTTTGCCGGTTATCAATTTTAGCATTTTGATAAGCAAAATATTAATTATTTTAGGAACCAAAACAATAAAGTGACGTCTAAACAATGGAACACGAACAAAAAGAGAATATGCAGCAACCCAAAATTCTAAGTCTGGATGACGATTTTTCGCTAATTAAACGATTTATTGATGGCGAAGAATTAGTTTTTAATGAGTTACTAAAACGACATAAAGAAAAAATACGGAATATCATTTATCTAACTTTATCTAATACGGATGGAGTTGATGATATAGCACAAGAAGTGTTTATAACCGTTTACAGACACTTAAAGAGTTTTAGGTTTGAATCTCAGTTTACAACCTGGTTATACAGAATTACTATTAATAAATGTAAAGATCATTTAAGAAAAAAGAATATTAGAAGCATATTTTTACCGTTAAGGGACGAAGAACCTGTTTTTGAATCAATAAATGAAGACACAGATATTAAGCATATTGTTCGTAACGCAATATCAACTTTACCGGATAAATTGAGAATTCCGTTAGTGCTTAAGGATCTTGACGGATTTAGCTATCAGGAAATTGCAGATACTATGGAATGTGAAATTGGAACTGTAAAATCAAGAATATTCAGAGCAAGAGAATCTCTTAAAAAGATACTTAGACCGCTCGAAAAAGAGTTGATGTTATGAAAAAAAATAATACCGATATTGAATTGCTTTCTGCTTACATTGATGGAGAATTATCTCCGGCAGAAAAAAAATACATTGAAGAAAAGATTAAATCTTCTTTAGAATTGCAAAAAGAATTATCTGATTTAAAGAAACTAAAAGAATTAACTTCTTCTTCTGTTAATCGGATTTCAGAATCACCATTTTTTGAAACAAGATTGTTTGCAAATCTAAATGCTGAATCTCAATCAAAATTTAATATTAAAAAATGGATCCCGATTTCATCTCTAACCGTGATAACCTTAGCATTAATGGCTGTACTAAAGTTTAACCCCAACCTTTTAGATGATCTTATAAAACAGCAGAAATCAAATCTTGTGGGGTTTTATAAAGAAAACTTACAACCTTTACTTTATGCTGCTAATCTTACCAATGAAGATATTTTTAACTTTGCTGTTTATCAGGAACTTCCTTTAGATAAAACCAATAATCAAATTCTAAAACTTGGTTATGATCCAAAAGGTTCTGAGTTTTTTGAAATCAAGAAAGCAAATCAAATTAATGGTGCCGATAATCTGCAGAAATTTGTAACCGCCCTTGATTTCGATGAGAATGAAATAAAAAATATTGATTCTATTATTGGATCTTATTCTGAACAGATATCTGCTTTAGTTTTAGTTAATAATCAAAATGCTGTTGCAATAAATCCAAATATCTGGAATACAAGAAAAATAATTCTTGCTGATATTCTTGCGTTTGCAGAAAAACATGCATCTTCCAATTTTAATAAAATGATTCCTACGCAAAAGATGCAGTTTGATGATCATTCCATTGCTAAATGGGTTAATGAAGCCAAGACAATAAAAGATAATCAATATATTTTCTGTACATCTGATTCCATCTTTAAAGAAGATTATGTCTTTGATATGACTGAATACGAAAAGAATATGGAAAAAATGACTGAAGATTTGGCTGAACTTAGTGAACAAAAAGCGGTTTTGCGCGAATACCATTTTAAAATTGATTCATCGAATAACAAGCAAAAGAAAAATTCTGGTTGGACAAACCAGTTTGAGGTTTTTGTAGATTCAGATATTATTAAAGTAAGTGTACAAAGTATTGCAATTGATATTCCGGAAATAGATCTACCAAATTTTGATAGCATTGCCATTATAATTCATGAGGCAACACAAAACATTAAATCTGTCCGTCCGCCTTCTTCACCAATGACTGTTGGCAATAAGAGTTACAATTACGAATACAATAATGTTACCCCTAAGAATAAAAGAAAATCTGAAGTTAATCTTGATTCTTTAATGCAAATAAAAAATATGCAAAACGATAAAAATCGTACCCAACAAAAAGATAGAATAAAAAGTGAAACTAGGGAAAACAGCATACAGTTTTTTTATAATGATAGTTTAATTCTTATGCAGAATCAAGAACTGAAAAAAGAAATGGATAAATTAAGAAAAGAACTACAAAGGTTCCGAGAAGATTTTAAAGAACCCCAGAATGAAAATAATGATACTATTAAAAAAGACAGTTCTGATGATGTTGAAATAATTGAGATATAATTTATTAAAGGCAATTATTTGTCATTTATATATTGAGACCATTCTAAAGGGTCATTCCCGTGCAAACGGGTATCTAAAATACCCTTTATTTTTAAATAGATTCCCACTTTCGTGGGAATGACAATTCAAGTATTTCAGATTTTTAGAGTGGGCTATCTAGTTATGTAAAAACTAGATGCCGATAATCCACACATATTACCGCCATTCAGTCAATATTCCTTCCATAAATCTTTACTTTAAATGATGAAAAATTTGACTTAATTTAATATGTAGAAACAATACATTTAACATAAATCGGATTAATTTGAAGTTAAGCAGCATTAAAATAAACACCAACCTCATCCTTTGGATTATCGCGTCGTTGGTTTGTGCTATTTTTGTATATCGATTACTCTTTTTCCCCAGTAATTCATATCTCTTCTTACTAATAAATGATTTATTTTCAATTCTGCTTCTGTTTGTGCTTACATCATATCTTATAAAATCTTTGGGACAGAAAAATCCGCATCCTTCAGCACTTGTTCTAAACATTGGAATTACCTGTGCATTTATTTTTCTGGTAATATTGTTTGCGGAGAACATCCTAAATATTCAAATTCAAAGTATTGGTGAACGGTTAGTTAACCAGGGACTATTTGAAAATTTAGTTAATACTTTTTACGGATTAATATTTTTAGGGATTTCAAGTTACTGGTTCGCAACTTTTAAGGAAATGTATTTTTATAAACAGTATCGCAGAAGGAATACTTACTTTATTACGATGTCAGTATTTATTGCACTATCTGCTATCTCTAATCTACTTTTTAGAGGTGAGGAGTACGAATTCATCTACAATACATTTTTTATTATATCAATAATCCTAATATCCTTTAATTCTATTAAAATTTCCTGGATAGCATTCATATCAAAAAAAGAAAAAATTTCATTACTTATTCTTTCGATGATAATCTCAGCACTTTTCATATTAAATCTTTTGAACAATGGTAAGACAGATTTTAACGGAACGGTATTAATTAACTTTTCACCAACCGTTTATCAGTTCTTTAATCTCATACTTCTTTATGGTGGAATTTATTTTGTAATTCTCTTTTTTACCACGCTATTCCATATTCCAACAGCAGAAGCTTATGATAGAAAAGCTAATGAAGTTTCATCCTTGCAGTATTTCAGCAAACTTATTACTCAAGTGTTGGATATTGAAGAACTTGCTGAAACAATTACAGATATAACAACGAAAGTTAGCAGTGCAGATGCAGCCTGGATTGTTATGAAGCAAAATGGTAATACAAAGATTCTTGCAAATAAAAATATCGCTTTGGTTGACGCCGATTTGATTAACCAGTTTTTACTTGAAAGTGGAATCTGTGACAATATAACTGAAACCAAAATTTGCAGTCTGCAAAAGTTTATAAACAAATCTCTGCTTTCAGAAAAATTTAGCAGCATTGCAATCTCTCCTTTAAGAAGTTATAATGAGGTTAAAGGTTATTTAATCGCTGCAAGAAAAAATGAATTAATATTTTATGAAGAGGATAAAACTGCCATAAATACTTTTTCAGATTATGCATCAGTCGCAATAGAAAATTCTTTGTTGTTAGAGCAGTCGATTGAAAAAGAAAGACTTGAAAAAGAATTAGATGTTGCAAGGGAAATTCAAAAAAAAATACTGCCGGCAAAAGATCCTGAGTTTCAATATCTTTCAGTTAGTTCAGTTTTCATTCCTGCTTTTGAAGTTGGAGGTGACTACTATGATTTTTTTGAAATATCTAAAAACAAATTTGGATTTATTATTGCGGATGTATCTGGTAAAGGAATATCAGCAGCATTTATTATGGCTGAGGTGAAAGGAATTTTTAGTTCATTATCCCGAATGATTGAAAGTCCTGGAGATATTTTAATTAAGGCAAATGAAATTTTGCAAGGTACATTAAGTAAGAAGAACTTTGTTAGTGCTTTGTATGGAATGATCGATTTCGAAAAGGAAGTTCTTCACTTTGCTCGAGCAGGGCACTGTCCTGCGCTTTTAGTTAGAGATAATTCGGTTGAGACATTTAAACCTTCAGGGATTGGATTAGGACTCACGGATAATACTTTATTCCGAAATCATCTGGAAGAAATTAAAATTGATCTTAAACAGAATGATACTTTAGTTTTTTATACTGATGGAATTACTGAAGCGAAAAACATAGAGTTTGAAGATTTTGGCGAACAGAGATTTGCCGATATCTTACTTAAATATTCTAATGAATCTGTAAATAAAATTGCTAATGAAGTTATAAAAGAAGTGACATTATTTTCCAGAAACCACACTCAGTATGATGATATAACTTTGGTTATATTAAAGTGGTCTAAAAAAAATAACATAGATGGAGTTAAAGAATGGCAGAATTCAACACCTCAATTAAAGAGCAGGGTGCTGTAAGTATAATTAATCTAAAAGGATATCTGGACGCACATACTGCTCCTATCCTTGAAAACAATTTTGTAGATCTTATTGATAAAAATCGTTTTCAGATTGTGGTTGATTTTAAAGATCTTGCATACATCAGCAGCGCAGGTTTAGGCGTTTTTATGGCATACATAGAAAAAATAAGGGAAAGCAACGGAGACATTAAACTTGCTGGTATGAACAATAAGGTTTATAACATCTTTGATCTTTTAGGGTTTCCTTTACTCTATGAGATTTTCAATTCAGAATCGGAAGCAGTGCAGAAATTTACAGAGAAAAAATAAAGTGAAGACTAAAATATTTAAAGTAAAAAGTAAGACTGAAAATCTTTCTCTCATCAGAGATTTTATTAAGACAGCTACTGCCGAAGCAGGTGTTACATCTGATGCTGTGGAAAATATTATTCTTGCTGTAGATGAAGCATGCACAAATATTATTAAGCATGCTTATAAATCTTTTCCTGATGGTGAATTGATTATCAAGACAAAATCTACACTTTCACGTTTTGTTATTAGTATCATCGATTATGGAAATTCTTTTGAACCTGATACTATACCTGAACCCGATTTACAGAAATACTATCGACAAAAAAGAGTTGGTGGATTGGGAATGTACTTGATGAAAACTCTTATGGATGATGTTAAGTATGTTTCTATTCCCGGAAAATATAATGAAGTAATGCTATCAAAAAATATAGAAGCAGCTCATAGCAATGCCGGATAATGAAAATCTAAAAGTTAAACGCAACCTTACCGCCCTGGTTGAATTTAGCAGAGTAATAAACTCCAGCCTTGATCTAAACTTTATTTTAAATAATGTTCTATTAACTTGTCTTGGAAAATTTTTAGCAACAAAGGGACTTATCGCACTAAATCTGAATGGAAAATTAACTGCTAAAGCTTTTAAAGGAATTTCTGAAGAAAGTATAAAACAATTTCCAGAGATCGAAACAAATGAAAATTTTCTTGGTGATGAATACCTAGTTAAGTATTTAATTGAAAATAATTTTCTTGCATCAGAAAAAATCAGTTCATCTAATGATTGTGTTGGGATTGTTGCTTTGGGTGAAAAATTAAATAAACAAGAATTTTCCAATGATGATCTTGACTTTCTAAAAACAATTTTAAACATATCTGCTTCAGCCATTCAAAACTCTATAATTGTTGAAGAACTTAAGCTTGTTAACCGTGAGCTTGATTCAAGAATACAAAGATTAAGTTCGCTATTTGAATTAAGTAAAGAGTTTGGTTTGTTTTCAGAATCCACAAAAGTAACACGATTATTAATATTTGCTTTAATTGGGCAATTCCTTGTTCAGAAATATGCACTGTTAAAATTTGAAGGAAATGATATTGAAGTTATTGAGCCAAAAATTCCTGTTCAAGAACTGTTAAGCAACATTCGTAAAATTGACTATTATAAAATTGACGCCTCATTAAATAAAGAACAAGTAGCTTCACAATTTCCTGACTTATATGGCATGGGAATAGAAGTAATTGTTCCAATGCAAATACAGGGAAAGACCAAAGGTTTGATTATTCTTGGGAAAAGGATTAATAATCTTGAATATACGAATGCTGATATCGAGTTTATCTTTTCTGTTGGTAGTTTGGCAATCATATCTATGGAAAACAGAAGATTATTTAGGGAGGCTTTAGAAAAACAAAAACTTGAAGAAGAATTAGATCTTGCTCGTGAGATACAAAGAAATCTATTACCACAAAGAATTCCTGATTATAAAAATTTTGAAATAGCCGCTGTAAATATTTCATCAAAACAAGTTGGCGGTGACTATTACGATATTATTGAACTTGATGACAATGACTGCTGTGTTGCAATAGCTGATGTATCCGGCAAAGGCGTTCCGGCTTCTTTACTGATGGCTAATATGCAGGCATTTTTGCAGGTTATCTGCAGGCAAAATGTACCTTTAGATGAGGCTACAGGATTAATAAATGATCTTATCTCAAAAAATACTGCTGATGGAAAATTTATTACTTTTTTCTGGGGAATATTAAACGACTCTAAAAAAATTTTTAAATATGTTAATGCAGGCCACAATCCACCATTGTTAATTAGGGATGGAAAAATCATAAAGCTTGAAATTGGCGGTATGATTCTCGGGGTTATGAAAACGGCAATACCTTATAGATCAGAAAAAATACAGTTGATTAAGGATGATGTTCTTGTAATGTTTACTGACGGAATTTCTGAAGCTATGAATAAAAAAGGCGAAGAATTCTCTGATGAAGCATTGGAAAAAATATCATTAGAAATGGCGGGTGATTCTGCAGAGACTATTTTGAAAAAGATACAGAGTGAAGTTCAAAAATTTGCTGATGGAGCAAATCAATCTGATGATATAACATTAGTGATCGTAAAAGTAAAATAGTTTATAGACTAATAAGTCACATTTTGCAAAAGTAACTTTTATGTTATTCCGAACTTGTTTCGGAATCTCAATTTGTTGATATTATATCAGTTGCATAGGATGACATAATACATATAATATTTGAATAGCATGAATAACCTTAAAAGATTTTTTCTAAAATACAGATTAAACATAGCTTCCGGGCTAACTATACTTCTGGCTTTTATCGCCATTCTATCAATTTACTTTTCTCTCGAAGTTAGAGTGCAATCCAATGATGAGTGTTTATGGCAGCCTGGGAAGTCTTCTAAAGATTCTGTGGTTATTTATTTTGATCTTGTTAAAGAAAATGGAGTTGCCTGGGATGCTGGAATCCGAAACGGAGACCAGCTTTTACAAATTGACGGTGTGCCGCTTAAAACCACACTGCAAGCTCAAGAAATACTTAATAAATTTAACTCCGGGGAATTAGCTGATTACACTGTTAAAAAGAAAAATGGAGAAATTCTTGAAACAAAAGTATATGTTAAAAAGCTTATTCAGTTTGGGGCATTAGCTCAATCCATAAGTGCATTGCTCTTTCTATTGATTGGTTTTATAGTATTCAGCGCAAAACCAGACGGAATAGCTCAGAAACTATTCTTTGCACTTGGTGTGTTTAGTGTTTTATCAGCTGCAAGTGTACTTTTTCCGTTGGATAGTTTATTCTTTAGAAAATTTGTTACTGAAGAACCACTTACAGCATTTATCACAGGAAGTATAGTTATCATAAGTCAGGTTTTTGTCCCATTTATTATGTTATACTTTGTATGGTCTTTTCCAACTCAATTTAATTTTGCAAGTAAAAAAATTACCAAGATTGTTATAATATCGGTAGCAACAATACTGATTCTTTCAGGAATTATTCTGGCCTCATCACTTTATTGGACTAGATTTGAATCGCGAAACTGGGTTAATCTATGGGGAACGTTTATCAGGGTAGCTTTTGTGATTATTTATGTTGCGTCATTAATCTCCTTAATAGCTCAATATGTAAAAGTAAAAAACATCGAGCACAAAAAACCTGTTTTACTTTTTCTAATCGCATTTACTTTTGGAATGCTTATACAATTTTATATAAGTGCTATCGCTCCAGCTATTTCAGATACTATTTTCAATTCACCCGAGTACTATTTGCCGATTATATTAATTGTGTTTGTTCCCATCACTTTTGCCTATGCAATATTTAAATATCATCTGCTTGATGTAAGCATTGTTGTTAGAAATACTATTATTTACGGCACTGCAATGGCTACTGTTGCTGGAATTTATTTTATTGTTATATACTTATTAGGGCAGGGAATCAGTAGAGTTATTGGTGCAGAAAATCAAGGATTTGTGGCAGGAATTTTCTTTTTAATCTTCGCATTCGTTTTTCAATCAACAAAAGATAAGTTTCAAAGTTTTCTTATAAGAAAATTTTATCCCGAACAATTCGCATATCAGAAAGTATTAATCCAGTTCAGTAATGATGTTTCAACAGTAGTTGGAATAGACAAAATTCTTGATCTTACAAGCAAAACATTTGTTGATGCACTAAAGATTAATAAATTCGGAATACTGCTTAGAGATTACAATAAAGATGTTTTATCATTAGCACGTGGAGTTGGTTTTTCAAATCCCAACTGTATTATTGAAAAATCAAATATGATGGCTGTATTTAAAGAAAAATTATTAGTGTCAAATTATCCCGTTATTGAACAGCAGGATTTTGCAAGGGCATTTTCTAAAAAAGCCGATAGCTTAATTGAAGAGAATATTTATTCTATCATTCCTATGATTGTTAATTCCAAGGTTGTTGGTGCGTTATTGTTCGGTTTAAAATATTCAGGATCAAAATTTGGCGGAAAGGATCTGGAACTTTTAACTGCGGCAGCAAATCAGATTGCAATATCTTTAGAGAACGCTCGGCTTTATCAATCTGAATCAGAAAAAATTAAAATTGAAAGAGACCTTGATCTTGCAAAAAAAATTCAGCAGGGTCTTTTACCTAAATGTATCCCAAATCTTAGAGGCTTAGATATTTGTGGCGAAATGATACCTGCAATGCAGGTTGGCGGTGATTATTACGATCTTATTCCTCTTTCTGATACAAAATTATTTGTTGCTGTTGGAGATGTTTCGGGAAAAGGATTATCTGCATCTTTGTATATGACAAAGCTTCAAACTATGGTGCAAATATCAACCCAGATAAGTACAAGCCCTAAAGAAATTTTGATTGAAATAAATAAACGCTTATATGATTCAATGGAACGAAGCTGGTTTATTACTATGACGCTTGCACTATTTGATACTGAAACTAAAACCGTTAAGTTTTGCAGAGCGGGGCATATGCCGTTATTAACAGCTAATAATGGAACTGTAGAATCAATTAGAACTGAAGGTATTGGCTTGGGTTTAGAAAAAGGTGAAGTGTTTGAAAAAACATTACAGGAAGTTGAACTTAAAACAAAATCAAATCAAATTTTCGCATTCTTTTCTGATGGCATAACTGAAGCAATGAACGAAAAAGATGAAATGTTTGGTGAAGAAAAACTAAACGAAATATTAAAAGACAAATCACATAATCGTTCCACCGAAGTTATGGATAAGGTTTGGAGCGAAGTAAAACTTTTCAGAGGCTCCACCCCGGTCAATGACGATATGACGATGGTCATAGTTAAAGTTAGTTGATTAGTTCCTACTTTTTCCTTCTCGGATAGCTGCGATCACAATGGTTGTTCATATTATTCAAACATCAGTTACAGCTAATAATATTTTGCTTTATATATTGTTTTTTATACATAGGTAAATATCTTTACTATTAATAAAAGTGATGCTGTTATGAAAAAAATAATATTTGCGGGCGTATTTATAATCCTGATTATTTCATCTTGTTCAACGGATGAAAATGAGTTTATGAGTAACGGAACAATTAGCGGTATAGATTTCCGGAAGTGTAGTTGCTGCGGCGGATATTTTATTGATATAAACGATTCAACTTACAGGTTTTATACTCTGCCCACTGGAAGTGAAGTTACATTAGAAAATCCTGTCTTTCCTATTTATGTAAAATTAGATTGGGCAAAAGCAGATACTGTTTGTTTGGGTGATGAAATAAAAGTGCTCAATATTAAGTTGCGTTAACTAAGACCTAAAATGAATAAGAGGATGTCTCAAAAGTTGTGTAGTAAGTGCCATTCCTGTGAAAACGGGAATCCAGAACACTTAAAACTAAATGAATTCCTTCTTTCTCCCAAAGGGATGCCTATGGCAGTGGGAATGACAATTGAATAATTTTTACTTTTAAAATAGCCTCTTTTTTTAGAAATAGTGAATCGTCCTCGTTATTATTCAAGCACGAACCTGCTCTCACGACGGAATTTAATAGTGAAATTTTGATCAAAGGGAAATATGAAAGAGTTTGAATATTAAGAGCATAAAAAAACCCCAACTTATACTATTAAGCTGGGGTCTACGAATTAAATTAAATTAATTAATTCTTAGCGTGGTCTTTTTCCTGCCCTTATATCAACGCACGCTTTACAAAGCTTTTTATTGCCTTTTCCAGCTACTTTGTTTCCTTTTGCAATAACACTTCCCGAAGCGCAGATTCCATATATATGGTACACTTCTCCAGATTTGGAATGATATGGTGAAATTTGCTTTGGCATGAATGCTTCTCCTTCATTGATTGTTATTAATAAATAGATACTGTTATTTAAGGTCCAATATCTCTTAGTCTAAATAAAATATTATTTTTCTTCTAAATGATTTCTGAATAACAAGGTCTCCCATTATTAATTAGCCGTTATAACTTTTTAACTAATGCACATTAACACGTAATTAAATTATTCAATAATTTCTAGTCTTGTTCTGCGTTTCCCTTTGGCTCCGACTGCATTTAATAATATACGCAATGCATTAATGTTATTACCACGTTTCCCAATAACTTTCCCAATATCGTCTTTATCAACTTTGACGTTTATTTCTATAGTGTGTTCATCAGGAGTATTTTCTTCAACCACAACCTTTTCTGGCTTATCTACAAGTTGTTTTACGATAAACTCTATAAATTCTTTCATTAGTCTGCCCGCCAATAAGTAAGTAAAATAAACGCTTAACATTATAATAGAAATAATATTCTTAAGAAGCAATAAGTGGTTATATTTTTGTGACTAATAATGTCCCCTGCTAGAGTGTCTACCGGCAGCAAGTTGGCAGGGGAGAAACTTATTCCCCCTAAATTGATCCAATTACTTATTTTAGCTCAAGGGAGGAAAAAAATAAGCAAAAAAACTTTTGTGACAAAAGATCATTAGCAAACTACCGGAAGCACCGGGGATGATTAGTATTTCGGTAGTGAGCCCGGGTGGATGATTCACTCCAGCATACTTTATAAATACCTAAAGTTTTTTATTTGCTAACTAATCTTATTAACTCTGCTCCGGTAATGTTAAGGACTTTTAATTGTACTTTAGAATTAGCTAATAAAGGACAGCAAATTGTTGCTCGGGGTTAATGCATTATGATGTTAATAGGACCGGGTTATTGGTGTAATAATATTAAAAAATAGCTATTTTAAAGTTAACAATAAAAATCACTTATTACTCTTATGGACATATGAAGACAAAATCAATTTTTGATTCTGAAGATTTTATGATTGATATAGTAAATGGAATATCAGTTGTTAAAGTCAATATGGCGAGAGCCACATTTAATAAAGCAGAAGAATTTAAACAGTTACTCGATACTTTATTTGCAGCTAAGCATAATAAAATTATAATTGATTTTTCCAATTGTCACTATATTGATTCTATGATAGTTGGTGTAATGGTACAGGGCGTTAAAGCAATAAGAAAAAAAAATGGTGATATTCTTGTAATTACACCCTCCGGCAGCATCAATATTATGTTCGCTCGAACAGGTCTTTATAAAATATTTAAACAATTTTGGACATTAGAAAAAGCAATAGAAAGTTTTTCTTTGTAGTAATTACGAAATCAAAGGATTTTTTATTGCTTGGAAGAAACTGACGACTACACCTCATATTTCCTCTTAACTTCATACCCGGGCGATATTTTTAATAAAAGCAATTAGACCAAGTTTATAATTATCATCTTCATCAGATGATTTATTAAATAATTAAATGAGGTAATTACTAAAAACACTTAGATTGATGAATGAGTAAAAAAGGGCACAAATAGTGCGGAAGGTTTCTGCAGAAAAATCATGAAGGGCATTCCCAAACAAAAATATTAATTCCCATCCCACCAAAATTAAATAGAGCTACTGAAAATTTTATCCAGGACAATAACTAACCTTACCATAAACCAATTCTACAAAATATTGACAATTCCATTACATTATTGTGACATCTTGATTGCCAAAATGGATTAACATTGCAACAGGAGTTTAATTAAAATGCATTCACTAACTAAAACGGAGAATATCATGAAAGCATTAAATATAAGTGTTTTACTTAGTCTTCTGCTCTTTATAGCAGCTTGCGATATGGAAGTAACCGATCCAGTTGTTGAAGATCCTCAGGATACTGTCATCCCTAATTTGCAATTTACTGTTGATACAACTTATCTTGATTCCGGTGGAAATCGCCTGGTTGCATCCGGCACTGTAACAAATAAGGGTAGCGCAAAAGTATCATCACCATGGTATGTAGAAGCTCAGTTTTATACTTCCAAAACGGGTAATACAAAGTTAGGGGGTAATTACACACAGATAGGCGTACCTATATCCACAAATCAATCTTCATTCTGGACTATCTATTTTACTTCTTCCAATGTGGACGTAAGGAACTATCCAAATTTTGGAGTTAAGGATCTGCGCGGTATTTATAAGTAACAATAACGGGGTTAGCATTGATTATAAATTGATGTTAACCCTTTGTAAATTATTAATTGTCAAACGTTTCACATCTAAAATCTGGTATCCAGTATCCTGCATCTAATTTACTTAACTCTTTCTCTAATTCTATTCGCTTCATCAAATGTATTGTAATAACCGACTCTTACTCTATACCAAGTTCCATTCAGCTCAGGTAATTC
>BS_KBA_SWE02_21mDRAFT_10000315_pt1 | contig 17579 bp, 16 predicted proteins | sample BalSeasSWE02_21m_FD_9196 | JGI IMG/M metagenome (IMG submission 9196)
TTATAGCTTCTAATCCAGAATCTGAGTTATCGTAATCAAGATCCGCAGAATCAATTCCTGACCAGTTCCATTCATCATTATTATCATAAACATAAAGTCGATCAACATCAATAACATAAACAATCATTCCAGAAGTAGCTGGTACAAATTGCCAACTAACACCATCAAATTGAGCTAAAGATTTTGCATGACCAGCAAAAACTCCAGAAGATACAGATTCATCTACTAAGTATCTATCATTTAAATCACTAGTTGGAGGAACGGTTACAATTGATTTAACTGGATCTTGCCAAGCTGATCCACCTAAAGTAGTTTTTAAATCTGATACAGTTTCCCCAGTATATCTATAAACTTGAAGTTCATAAGTACCAGCACCTGGATCACTATCAAAAGTTATTATACCAGATTCATAATCAAAAAACCAACCATATGTACCGGTAGGTATTTCAGTAGTTCCATTTCTAAATAACCTTACTGTATAATCTTGCCCATATCTAGGAGAAATAAAAGAATCTAATTGAGTTTCTCCACTTTTTGCTAACCAAGATTTTCTACTATTAACACTTATATCTTGAGTTAATGATAATTTATTTCCACTTCTATATCCTCGCACAACAGCAGTATCTATCTCTGGTGGAGTTGAAGGTATTTCACTTAACCAAACATCTTTTGCATTAAGTTTAAACGGAACTCCTGCATTTTCTTCAAACCAATCTTTAGTAGGAGAAGTGTAAACTCTATTGACAATTTTCTTGAAAACAAGATCATTTCTATCTGCCATGATTTACCTCCTCCCTTACCAATTAACACTCAAAGCAGTGATGCTTTGATTAGTGTTTCTAAAGGTTATTCTAACTATAATCATTTGACCAGAGTTTGCTGTTGTAAATGTTCCAAAAGTTAAAGACAATATACTTCCAGTTGATGCTGGAGTTTTACATCCATCACCGTCTATTCCAGTAAATAATGCTGATGAATAAGCTTTTCCAGCATCTAACCATCCAGTTTGTGTAGGCAATTTAATTTCAACATTAACATCTCCATTTCCAACTTCTCCAATATTAGCAATATTAAGATTAGTAAGAGTTAAACTAACATTACTATTCGCTTCATTTTTATAAAATGCACGACAATATTGTTGAACAACATCTCTACCAACAGTATAATTAGGACCTATTGGTAAATTACCTGAAAGATCAATAGCAGCAAGTTGAACTCTTTGATTATAAACTAATGCATCAGAAGCTGCAAGTGGATTTTGTGAATTCCATTGACCAGTAATTGAACCAGGAAGAAGAATAGCAGAATCATAATCTGAAGCAGGATCAAGTCTATGATTTTCATCTCTAAAAGATTCAGCAACATCAGTACTTACATTATCATATGTACACACCATTCTATTTTCAGAAGGTGTTTCTAAACTTAATTGTGTTTTCCATGGATGATAAAGATAAGCAGTTAATCTAGTATCTAAATCATAATAACTTCCACGATTAATAGTAACAACACCAGTTACAGGAAGAGTATCATTAACATCGTAAGATCCACTAGGAGGTATATCTGTATTAGCTGAACAAGCTTCAAATTTATGTCTCGCCAACATAGATGCACTATAACAATTCTTAAATAGATTATTTCCAGTAAATGCAACATCAAATGTATCACCAGATGAATAATATCTTACACCTGAAATATATTTTGAACTATTAATTGCCTTTTCAACAATAGTTGGTGGAACACTAAAAGATAAAACATCTGTATTATTATCATAATATACATCATATTGTGCACTTTCTTGATCTGAAGATAAACCATCATGTGCAAGTTTAAATCCATTATAACCAGCTGGCAAAGTTGTAACATTTATACGAGCAGTCATTTTTTGCCACATATTAAATATAGGAGTTGTACCGAGTTCTCCTTTATATCCACCACATGACAAAACTTGTAAAGTACCAACAGCTGTAGTATCATGAAAAGGAATAATAGCATCTGTTGGTGTATCTCCAGTTCCAGGATTGTCCCATAATGATAATGTTTGAGTTTCAGCTCGAGGATTACCTGGATCTGGTTCAACAAAATTTGCAGGAATATCTAATATTGCAACTTCAGCAATAGCAGCTACACCATCAATATGTTTAACTTTAAGAAAACCTTTATCTCCCCAATTAAAACATTTATTAGTATCAGGAGAAGAAAGTGTTAAATTATTTTGATGAATAATAGTATTAATTGTTGCACCATTAGCTGTTACTCCAACATAATAATCAGCTGGAAGTCCAGTAGGTAATTTTCCACTAACAAAACTAACATTATCAACCAAAACTTTACCACTTAAAGATTCAGCATTTGGAGGTGCAATATCTTTTAACACTTCATTAATATCATCAATAGCATTAGTTCCTGATGTCTCACTACTAAAATCTAATAAACCATCAGTAAATATACCATCAGTTGGTAATCCTAATACTAATGTACTTAATTGTTCTTTAATCCAAGAAGATTCAGAAAAATCATATGTAAAAAATGTTTCTAAATTATCAACAAAACATTTCCATCCATTATCTGGTGCATCAAAATTCCAATCAGCACCATCAAACCAAGCAATTTCGTTAGCATGACCACTCCAAGGATCTCCATTCTCTGGTGTATCAGGTGCGACAATATATCTATCACCTTTTACCCTTCCTGAAGTTGGAGCAGCATTAAGACCCATACTTTTTACAGGTTCTTGCCAACAAAAATGGCCTAATACAGGAACTCTATATTTATTAGCCATATTATCCTCACTCCTACATTAACGTTAAACTTCTACATTGTTTATAATAAATTGTTTTTTATCTATTTCAAGAACTACGGTTACATTATATTCAACATATAAGTCATGTTCATTATTTATTATTTCAATTTTTTTTATAGAAATAGGAGTATTATAATCTCTTCCTAAAACATTTGCAATTAATTCAATTTCATTACTTACTAATGTATGTCTTAATGAAGTATCTTTTGTTTGTAATTGTTCTTTTAATCTACATCCAAATTGAGGATCATATGGATATGATCCTATTTTAGTCATCATATAGTTTTTAAAATAATTAAGTAGTAATTTTTTCTCTTCATTTATAATTGATAAATCATTATATACAGATAATTCTGGTTTAACATCAAAAACATCATCATAATTAATATTCAATTTTTTATTTTCTAAATATTTATTAACTAAATACTGAATTTCTAAAGGCAATTCATCTATATCATATTCACTTTTAGCTATTCTTAAACTAAATGGAATTTTTGCAAGAATATTAATTGGTAAATTATTAAAATTAATACTAGCCATGATAAAACCTCTTAATGTATTATTGGTTTATCAAGTATTTTATGTTTAATCATTTCTTCAGAAATATTGTTTAAAATTTTAGTTAAAATTTCTTTAGTTGTTTTAAGATTTTTAAAATAAAAATGATTATAAGTAAATTGTCCATTAACTGTTCCATCTTTATTATCAATAATTTCAATCATTAAAATTTGATTTGATTTCATTGATTTCAATTCATCACTCATTTTCAATTTCTCCTTACATTATTGTGATTCTTCAACTTTTCTTTTTTTAGCTCTTTCAATAATTAAATCTTGAAATAAACAATATGGAAGTTGTAATAATGATTGAACATCACCGTTATATCCAGAAATGTCTTGAAAATGTATAATCATATCAATATAAAATTTATATGATTTTTCAACTTCTTCTTCAAGATTATCCACGAAGAAATCGCCTAAAAAGGCTAGCCTCCATATCTGTCAGGTAATCAAAATCTTTAGCACATTTCTGACATGTATAAGGTTTTTTAAATACAGGAACATATTTTCCAAAGATTTCATTATATTTTTCAAGAATATTATCAACAATTGATAATAATAAATATCTATCAATTACAACATGAACATCTTTAGGATTAATAAATACATCTGGAGTTTCAGATTCTTTATTTCTAAATATTTTTATACTTCTAGTTACAGAAGCTAATTCTTCGCTTCTAGATAATATTGAATTAAATTTTTCAAAATTACTTTTTAATTTTTGAGATGGGATTAAACTAAGTATATCTAAATGTTGTTTAATTGTTGGAACACTAACATTAAATTCTATTTTATAAATATGTTCAATATCTACAATTTCTTCTATAGGAATTGTATATTCATTAAATGGAACAGGTTGATCCCATGGTATTATTGAATCTTCATGAATTAATTGTGTAGCTAATATTTCATCCGTAAATTCATAATCACAATGAGTACAATTAATAACTTGATCTCCTAAAGTAGTATAAGTAGAAGCAAAAATTCCCCAAAGAATTATTTGTCTATCTATATATGAAATCATATTCATAAAATCTGATAAATTAATTTCTTGTTCAATTTCAAAAAATTTTGTATGATTAAATAATAATCTAGTAAGTTCATAATCATATGTATCAACAGCTGAAATTGTTGTTTTAAGCATTAAATCATCAGCAGCAATTAATGGTGTCGTTAAAGCTCTTAAATTAGCCATTGAACAATACACTTCTCGTTGTTTAACTCTAGAAAGATTTTCAAGATTCTTTAGAGCCTCAATATTTGCAACATTTAACATTTTCAAATCTCCTTTAAGTTAAAAAAGGAAAATAAGAAGCGGAGATAAAAACCACTTCTTATTTTCCTATATTATATCAATTTAATTACGGTAATATATTCTCTGGTCCTAAGAAATCTTCCATACCTTGAATTTCTAATACGCCAATAGCTTGAGGAGTACAAACTTCAAGTGCAGATCTACTCTTAACAAATGTACGTTTCATTGAGTTGGTAATTTCTTCAATAATGTACAACGGTTTATAAACAAAATCAATTATAACGGCACGAGATAAATTATCACCAGGTGCTTTATAAACGGGATAAATTTTATTATCACTAATTGCTGGTGAGGTCAAAACAGTTTGCTTTAAAAAGCTAAGACCAGCACTCGCAGTATAACCAGCTTCTCCCTGACTCATAGATGGAATGTTAGTTGCCCAATCCTGCATAGATTCCAGAAGAGCTCCAGTTCTAAGACCAGTTACTAAGAATTGAGGAACTGCTCTAAAATTACGATGAATAACACGATTAATCATAGCAATACGAGGAGATACTGATTTAAAAATATCGATAATATTACGAGGAGATAAGATACCTTCAGTGTCTGCAAACTTCGTAATATTAATTGCTTGAGCTGCTCCCCAATAAGCAAGTTCTGGTTCAGCAGCTTCTAAGAAGTATGCAAGATCCCAATCCTTATTCAAAAGAATCTGAGTTTTAATTGCTTCAGACATTGTACGTACAAGATCAATATTATAAATATCTTTATAATCTTGAATCGTTTCTGTTTGAAGTTCAATTTCAAAATCCTCTCTGGTATCAATCGATACATCCCAACCAGAAATCTTAATACTTACCTTCACTCTTCCAACATCACCGGTTTTTGGTGAAAATACACATTTAGAAACTGCATAACTTGCACTAAATGTATAACCAATTACTGTTGAAAAGGATACACTATATTGAACAATACCATTATCCCAATCAATATGCCCAATCAATGTTCCAGTAACATTATTTGATTCACTATCAATAATTTGAAATTCTTTATGAATTTGACCACGAGCATCTGGTCTCATATTTAATGCAACAATAGTAGTTGTATCAGTAGCACCACCTGAATCACCAAAAACTTCTAATTGAGTCAACATAAAATAACGTTGATTAATTCTAGTTTTAACATTTGTCACTTCTCCAGAAGCAAATCCACTAGAAAGTTCAAAAAGATTATTTGATTCACCAGGAAGTAAGTTAACAGTTTCTGCCTTTGATCTAATAAGATATTGTGCTCTAGGCATTGGGAATTTACTTGTGGTGCCATCTGTATTCTTAACAGAAGCATTTAATTCAACCTTAGGTATTGTAGTAATACCTTTATTCGTAGGATAAGTTGTTGCTATCCTACTAATAACTGGGTCAGCATAAATATCTGTTAATATTGGAAAATAAGTTCATTATATGTTCAATTAAGATCGTTAATCTTAACTCGCAGCATTACCTGCAGCTATATATTTCTATATAGTTCAGACTATATCTTCATCTTATATTTATCTTCGAAGAAATATAAGATGCTCCGCACTTCCATCTCACTTGAGATGTACTCCCTTTCGGGATAGTCGTTGAACCTTCTCCATAATATGTAGTGATACATTAGGAGCTTGGATGCTGATTGTCCAATCCTATTCATTTTTAAACCATCACACTTGTTGTTTCCAACTATGTTGTGGTTGAATAAGCTCTAAGGATATTCCAGCAATTCACGGAGTTTTAATGCGGCAACTTAATTCACCGCATAACCTATAACGGAAGTTGAAGGTCCTAACTGAACTGATTCCTGAAGTAAAAATTCTCTCTCTCGTTCACATACTGCCATAACAGCAGATTTTTGATGTGAATCAAGACCTTCTGTTAATTGTGTCATATATGCATGAAAAGCTCCATCAGAAGAAAGCATTTCAATTGCACCAGCAGGTGTTGATAAGTCATCACTATGCTCTTTAAGATAAGATTCATAGTTCTCAAAAATTAAGTCACCAGTATTAAGTTGCTCCATTTAAAAAATCCTCCCCACATTTAATTTAATTTATATTTATAACCTGAATTCGACAGGCTTCATCCCTCTGAACCGATCTTTTACTATTCTATCTAAATAATCATAAATAGATTCATTATTATCTTCAAATTGTAATTCATCTTCAAGTATGATCGATTCATGTAAAATTTGCAAATTTCCAGTTTTATCATTTAAAAATTCATGAGCATTTTCAGGTATAAATTCAATTATTTTAGCAGTTCTATGTGAAGGATTAGTAACAGTATCATAAGTAATGGGTCTAATCGGTCTTGCAACTCTTGAAAAACCAGTATCGCCTTCTGTTTCAATCTTTCCAAACATTCTTAAAGAATAACCAATATCAGCTTTATCATATACAATTGTATTATACATGTCTGGTCCAAGAAATCCACTAAGAGTTTCAACTTCACCAATTATATCATTACCTTCCATATAAATATCACGAATTAAGGATCCACAATTTTTCATTTCAACAGTAACAGCTCTACGTTTAGCAGCCATACTATCACCACTAACAGAAGGATGATCAACTTCTTGAAACAAAGATCTTCCTCTTGCCTTTGGTTTCATTGTTTCAACAATTTCACGACAAATATCCATAGGATATATTCTTTTATTAGCATTATGTTCATTAGCGGTTTGTAATCTAGCTTTAAAAATAACTTTTGGAACTCCTGAAGGTGTAGTAGTTGTTTCCATTATTTGTATCTGATTATTAGGTACAACATTACACACGTCCAGGATCAAAAAAGAAGAAAAATTTTTCGATCTCATAATTTATCCTTTTTAACTTATATTAATTATTTTTATCACATTGGTTGTTGCATTGGTTGTTGTNGTTGGNATTGGTTGTTGCATTGGTTGTTGCATTGGTTGTTGTTGTTGCACTTGTGGTTGTTCAGCTAAAGGTGCTTGTTTTACATCATCTTGTTTAATTGGTGGTTCTTCAAATTCTCTAGTTGGTAATTTGATTTTTAATTTATCACTAATTGCAGTAACTAATGTATCAAAAAGTTCACTAACTTCTCGATATGAAAAAGAATTAAAAAATAATGATACAAGTTCTACAAACTGAAGAATAGTTACAACTTCTGGATCTTTACGATCTAATTGAATTTTTTCGAGTTTTATTTTAACTTCTTTAAGTTTATCATATAATAGATATTTCTTTAAATTTTCAAATTCAATAGTTCCGATTGGTACTGTAGTTAATTCTGGATCACCAGTATCTGAATCATCTAATTGATCAAATTGTTTTTCTAAAATATCATCGAGTTCCAATTCACCATTAATCATATATTCAATTAGATACATTAAAATCCACCTCCTTGATCATCAGTTTGACTAGTAACTTTTTGAGCATCTCTAAATAAAGCAAACTCTCTAGCTTCTTTAGAAAATTCATCCCAATCAATAGATGGCATATATCTTTTTAATAAATAATACGGATTAAAATCAATTTGAGAAGCTTGAAAATTTTGTTGAATATTAGTTATTGATGACATAATAGTTTCAATCATTTGTAATAATAAAACAACTGGAGGTCTAAGATATAATTTATAATAATTACTTGGTCTATCATTAAAACCAACTGTTTCAGCTATTTTATCAATTAATTTAGTTAATGAATCATTAACAACATGTTGAATAGAAATTATTTCAGTTGCAAATGTAATATTAACATGAACTAATTGTTCCCTCAACTCGATCACATCATTATATCCTAAATATGGTGCTGGCACTCCTGATAGTGCTATTATTTCTCTTCTTGTATCTTCAAGATCTGCTACTTTAATATTAGCATCATGCATCTGAAGAAGTTCCATATCAACAAATCTTTGCCCTTTTTTACTTAATAATATAATATCTTTAAAATCTGATAAAATTCTGGGAATAGATTTAAAACTCATTAAATCATCAACAGATACTCGTTGGTTTTTTAATTCTTTCTTGAGTTTTTGAATCAACCCACTATGATGCTCCCTCGGTCCGGTTTCTACTACCCACTTTCTTATTAATGCTGCTCTTGATAGCTTACTTACTACATTTGTTAATTGAGTTAGTAAATATAATTTTCCAGGATAAATTAAAGAGTCTAATATTGAAGTTCCATATGGGAAAAATTCTATTGGATTATTACATACCCTAATTATTCTATCTTTAGGAATATATCTAACAGAAAGTTTCTTTATTTTCATATTATGATTATCATTTGTTTCAATAAATAATCTTTTTATAGTATAAAATAAATCATCTCCAAGTTTATCATGAAGTAGTTTTTCATATTCTTTTTCTATTTCATTTTTACTTTTATTTTTATTTATCTTATCTTTATCAATTTTCATTTTAGTTATAAGATCTACAATTAATTTTTTTACAAGATTTCGTATAACAAATTCAGTTCCTTGTTCTTTATTACCACCTGCAAGTTTAGTTATTTCTCTCATAACTTTTGCAAATTGCATTCCTACTCCAGGTGTAGTTTCTTCTTTACCAGATTGATCTATTTCAACATATCCAATTATACTTGAATATGTAGTTGTTAATGTTAACATATTATGTGGTTTATGATACCTTAATAAAATTCTTTGAAAAGCAGATGTATCAAATTGATCTGGTGTAGGTACATCTTCATTTTTGTCTTCAGTTAATGTATTTTCAAATAACATTTCTTGAACATCTGAATCACTACTTGATATATCTTTAACTTCAAATAATATTTTAGATAATTTTGTAATACAATCATCAAGTAATAATTCTTTAGTTGATTCATTCTTACCATTTGCATTTAATCTTGTTTCAATATATTTTAAAGCAGTTTCAGTAAAAAAAACATTTCCAGTTGTTGATGGAGTTCTATCTTGTTTACTTGGTAAATGTGCAATATCTTTTTTAAGATCGATTATTTCAATATATTGATCACCATATTTAAGAATATGATGTAATATTATATCCTTTAATTTTTCTTCAAGTCTAAAATATTTAATAGTACTTTCAGTAAAACTTTTATAATCTTTTGAAATTTTAGCTTCGCTTGAAATACCTTCAACTAATTTAATATCAATTGTTTTACCAGTTAAAATATCTCGTTGTAAAACGTTATTAATATAAACTTTAAGAATCCTTTTTAACATTTGAACTGCACTATATAATTCATCATATATTGAATATCTAGCTAATCTTTCTTGAGATATTGATAATTTCTCTAACATTTTTTGAAAATCATTATTATCAGTTGTTTTTCCTTCTTCATCTTCAATTGTTTTTAAAACTTCTCGCAAAGCAATATCCGCAACATCTTTAGTTACATCTGTTTTTCTTTGTTTAGATAAAGAATCTACAAGAGTATCAACTCTAGATAACATATTTTCTAAATCTCTATCTCCAAAGAATGATCCTATATTCAAATCCATTTATAACCACCTTTTTTAATTACGTTGGTATTGAGCTAATTTTATCTTCTAAACTAGATAAAGTTAATGTATATAAACTCATATACAAATAATATATTATACCATCATCTGTAAAAACTTTTTTAATAACTTTTTTTCGATAATTTTTAGAAATTAAATTTAAACATCTTTCAATACCAACTTTTACACATTTATCTATATCTTCTTGAGAAGAATTGTTATATATAGAGCTTTCTTTATAATTATTAAAAATAATATTAATAGCATTTTGCAATTCTCTTTTAAATACCATTGAAACAACAGTATCTATTGGTTGCATCAATTCTTCAAATTCAGTTAGTTTATCCATTTCTCCTCCATATTACAATAAAAAATTGGTGCAGCTGCTCCCCAACAACTGCACCAATTTTTATCAATTACTATACTATCCGATTACGATTTAAGTACACGCCTCATCTTCTCATTCAATTCATTTAATTGCTCATTCGATTGTTCTTCCACAGCAACAGCCTCTGTCTGATCTAACATAGTTTGAAGTAATTCTTGAGCACTTCCAGATTCGTTTATGAGAACATTTCTTCGAAGAGATTCCTCAACATTTTCTAAAAACATTGCTGGTACATCTCTAAAACCTTGAATGATAGCACTATCAACTAAATTTTCAACAGTAATTCTTTCTTCATTAGCCATGACTAAATTTCCTCCAAAGATTTAAATTTAAATTTATACTAAACCAAACTAATTTCAAATTGATCAACAGTATTTGTATTCTGCATAGCATTCATACCTAGTAAATCAATTTGATTTTGAAGCCAACTACTATTACGTTTAAAAGAATTAGTATCTTTAAAGAATTCATCAAGTGTACTATATATTTTTAAATTAGATCCACTAAATATATGAAACTTGATAATATCTTTTTTCCCTTCTTTCGCTTTAGTTATTTTAGCTTCAAACGGAACTATATTTCCTAAATGCTGTCCCGTCATATCGATCATCGATATTTGTTTATCTCCGTCTTGATAATTAACAACATCTGATTTGACTTGTGGAGATAATAAATCTAATTCAGTACGCATTCTAACCATTATAATATAATCACTATATCGAACCTTTTTATAACTATCTCCAATAGATTGATTACTTAATTGTTGTCCAAAATTTTCAGATTCTTTTGAATTTTGAGTTATAGAAATAACCGGAATTGAGTAAACTCTAGAAGCTAATCTCATTTCATGTATAATACTACCATGTGCATTATAATCATTATAATCGGAATATTTACTATTAGATGGAACCATCATATCTACATAATCAATAAATAGTATTTTAGTTTTATAACCTTCTAATCTTAACATATCAATAAATTTGGTTGCATCATTCATCGAGAATACATTTTCATTGCAATGTTTAATTACGAATTTACATTTCCCGCCATTCGTTTTAACTATTGATTCATTAATAAGTTCTGTAAGAATTTTGGAGATTTCATTACTTAAAGATTCTTTGTTATTTATATCTTTATAGTTTTGTAACTTCATTAATGAACTGGCTTTAATAAACAATTTTCGAACGAGTTGTGTATCAATGTTACCAAAAATTGAAATAAATCTTCTTAATAATTTATAGATGTCATCCTCGAGCGTTATAAACACTATTACATCACCCTTTTCAAAATCATTTTTAGGATGACAAGCTATATTTCTAGCAATATTAATCATAAAGATAGATTTTGCATGATTACTAGGACCAGTTATTAAACTCATTGTTGCAGCTTCAATTCCTCCAATTGCATCATCAATTAATGGATAACCAGTTTTATAAAAAGAATAACCACTATCAAGAAAAGAAATTAAATTATTAACAACTTTTTTAGTCGAACTTTTATCAGAAATTAAAATGTAGTCATCTAAACTTTCCACTTTAGTAATTGTTGTCAAAGTTGAAAGTTCATTATATGCGTTAGCAATTAGATCCCTATAATTCTTAACTAAATTAAGTGCTGATAAATTATCCCTATTTGAATCTTCTAAAAAAGAATCCCAATATAATAAAGTTTTACGTATTTTTTGAACTTCATTATATGCTTGAATTGTTTGTGTAACTATATCAAAAATCTTTTTAAACTCATCACCATTTCTTAATCGATTATTACTAACCGATCGTAATAATTTTTCAGTATGGAGATCTCTTTTTTGAAAATGCTGAAAAACATTATCATATGTAACTAAACGTCTTGTCACATCTTCTCGTAAATCTAATACTTGTTGCGTTATTTTAATAGATGATAATATAATGGTTTTAGGAACAGTAAAATATGAAATTGGACTTTTATTAACTTCAGAATGAACATCAATTAAAAACTTATTCATAAAATTTACAACATCACCAGGTCTAGAAGATAAAGATGCAAAATCAGATTGATATAAACAAATATTAATTATATTCTCCATAAAAGAATCGTTGATAAATCTAGAAAGAAAAACTGGTACAATTTTATTTGGTGAATTTATATTATTAATGGTTTGCATATTTTTTGATTGCATTTGAGAAATTGTACTTAAATTAAAATTTCCAATTGGAATTTGGGATGATGCATTATTCGCATCGTTCATAAATTTAACCTCCTATTTAAAATTATTAAATCAATACGTTTTTAATATCTATATACTTTTGGATCTGCAACAATGTATAATGATTAAGAATAAGCTTTAAAATTACAAGTTGAAAAAAAGAATATGAAATTAATTTGATTGAATAGCTAAATAAGTACTATAACCTCCATACATCGAAACTCCCATATGTGTAAGACTTGGATGTAACAAATTAGCGTTATGTGGAGGGGAGTTAATCCAACCATTAAGTTGAGCTTGTGGAGAACCATAACCCATACCACAATTCTCGGTAGCATATCCTACATACATTTCTTTTCCTATATTTCTCAACCTATCTTCAAATCCATCGTGTCCAAAAGGCACCGTGCCATCCTGCATATTCATGTTATGTTGTAAACATTCATCCCATATAATTTTAACCATTATCAGTTCACCAACCCCATTGGCTTGCCTGTATTCATTGATCAATCTTTTAAGTTCTATATCATCTGCAGCATAAGTAGTATCTTGTACGTCTGTCAATGTCCATATATGAAGACCATTTTGTATTCCACTATAGGTGAAAGTAGCAGCAATACCAAGATCCATACCATGAAACATAATTTCATCCATTGTTATATCTAAGTTATCATCTATAGTAGTTAATCCCATAAATGAAAGAGAGAATAACCCTAATAAAACACATACTAATATTTTTTTTATCATTTCTTCTCCTCACTTATTAACGAATAATTATCATCAAAAATTTTGTTAAGATACTTATTAACCATTGTTGCTTTGAAAAAATTATCTAAAATTTGAGATACAGTATCTTGACTAATAAATGAATTAAAAGTTTCAATATTCATAACACGAACTTCTGATGATTTACAATTAATCAATGCAGGATTATTAAAATGATTAGAAATTGAAGATATATAAGAATTAAAAAGAACATCATCTAAAATATCTTTTATAAATATTAATTTAAAATATAAACAAATATCATCAACAAATTTATATTCATCAATATGATATAAATATTGTAAAGATAACTTTTTTCTCATCTGTAATAATATATCATTAATAACCCAATTTTTAAATAAATCAGAACTGCAAAAATCATTTATAACTATATTTAATCGAACAAATGAACATAATTTAATATTATTATAATCATATTCTAATTGATGAGTTCTTAAATAATTATATAAATTAGTACCATGTAATTCTGGATCATAACTAAATGAATTAAACCAATTTTGAATATCAAAATTATTAGATGTACGATTAACTAAATCTATAGAAAATTTTTTATGTATAATATAATAAGCATTAAAAAAGAATACAGGATTTAAACTAAATTGATAAGCAACATATTCTAACATTTTAAGTTCACTTATATTTTGAGTAAACCATTTTATAGTTTCATTTTTACTATTTTCTTCTTCAATTACAAAATCTTGAAATGTTTTATTCATATTTAAAATATTTGGTAACTCTTCATAAAAAGAAGAATAAGAATTTTTTACTGATGTCCAAGTATACGTTTGAATTACAGAATCATAAGTTATATTAGAAACAACATCTTGATCACTAATATTAAAATCTTGAAATAAATTAATCAATTTTAATATTGCCGTTTCCATTATTCCATTAAGTTCAACAACAACATTATTAGATACAGTACCAGAGAGAGATAATACATTATCAATACAAAAAGAAGTCATTCTATTAATAACTATAGTATTATCTGTTAAATAATTTTCAAAAGATTCATTAATTTCAGGTCTAGTTGGATCATCAACTATATTATTTAATAAAGTAAGATAAAAATGAGAAGTGTTTTTATATAATGAAAATAAAAGTAAATGACTATAAACCATTAAAAAAGAAGAAATATATTCAATATCTTCTCTATCAAATTCATATTTATTTTGTCTAAAAATAAAAGGAAAACAAACACTATTATCATTAAATTTTAAAAGATTATCATAAAAATTTATGTCAACTCCATTTATCAAATAACATAAAGATTTAAAAATTTTAGCATTTCCTAGACAACCTTTATTAATTTGATATATCGTTTCATAAGTTTGAGTATACACAGAACTTAACATTTCTAGAAGAGTAGATAAATCATATTCAGAATACAACGTTTTTACCTTTAATGTATTTAATCCAATTTTGGTTAATTTTCCATTTATTGTAACTTTTTCTACTAATTTATCAAATAAGTTATGATTGAATAAACTATTATTAGTAAGAAGTTCTTTAAATTTATCTGTTATAACGGGAAAAGTATAATTTTCATTTTCAATAAGATTAAATATATAGTTAATTGAGTTTCTTATTTCTTCTAATTTAACGGCAGGATTTTGAGTATTATTTAAATACTTTGATAATTCTTCTCTAAAATAATCCACATTAAAAAACTCCTATAATGCTAAAAGTCCATCATTAACATGAGTTGGAATTGAGTTTCTACCACCCATTGGTTTTAATTCGTTTTCACCTTTATTTTCTGAAAGAAGAATATTTTTAGGAATAGGAACAAATGAACGAATCATATTACCAACAGTTGTAATAGCTGGTCCAGTATCTAAATGACTTAATTCAGAAGTTTCAACATCTGAAATTACAGCAATATCATCTCTATCTTTATCAACAGCAGCAAAACCTTCTACTAATGGAGAAATTGTTATAGAAATATCAAGAACCAATGGTTGTCTATAAATATTATATGATGATTCTCTACCACCTCTTCTAACATTTATATTTCGAATATATGCTAAATTCATATTTGATATACCATATGCTATTACTTTAATTGGTTTAGTTAAACCATATGATACACCATCACTAGTTTTTGCAGCTCCTAGAATTAATAAATATATAAGAGGTTCGACAATATAATTTCTAATAGAAGTAGGATTACCATAAGGACTTACTAATTTAAGATTTAATGATAATGAAGGATCATATCTTGAACTTGCCCAAATTTTTGGTAAAGCAAGTTTTTTACCTTGTATTACCATTCCTGCAGCTGTATTAGTAGCTGCAGAAACAGCAGATTCATCTTTAGTACCACCTGTTACTGCATCTTTAAATTGTGTTGTATAATCACTTCCAGTACTCATTATAAGATTTTTCATAGCTTCTATTTGTTTACTCATTCCAGCAATACTAGACACTCCTTTTTCAATAACATTAAGTTCAAAATCACTACTAATATCATCAACAGCAGTAGTATCATCTGTTATCCATAATCTTAATCCTTTATATTCTTTAAGACCATATTTAAGACAACTATCAGTAAATGCCTTTTGTGCTGTTGTAAATTCATATTTAGTAGCCCATTCAGTTTTATTTCCAAGATTACCTAATGTTAAGGTGTAATCAACAGGTAATAAATCAACTACTGCTAAATTATTTCTAACATAATTGGTAACTCTTTCTTTTTGATCTATATCAGAACTTAATTTTATATAATTACCAATTTCAACTAATTCTCCCATATTTTTCTCCTACCTTAAAATCTGAAATGGGCTTTGACTAATTGCAAATGTTTTAATGGCACCTTCTAATCTTAAAATTGTGTTTGAAAAAACATCATCAATTAATTTTAAAGCTGATTCATTAATTGGTCGATAACGTTCAGTACGAGCTTGACCACCAGGATTTAAACCACCTGGAATCATCATTGGCATTTGTGGCATTGCACGATTTTCTTCTGCAAATTTACGTTCTTCAATTTCTTTTAATTTTTTCATAGTATAAGTATTTTCAGCTTCAGGTACTTTCTTCTTTCTTTGTTGTTCAATATCATTAATAACTTTTTCATTAACTTTTCCAAAATCATTCTTCATTGGTTGTTTTTTAAATTGTAAAGGGGCATCTAATGGTTCATTCCAAAACCAATCTCCTATTTCATTTAATCTAAATTTAGCTGTTTTTCCAGCTTTTAATGCTTTCTTTTTCAATTCTGATGTTGTATCTTTAATATTTGAATTTTGTATAGCATCTTTAATATCTTTTGTATAAGTTGAATCAGATACTGCTTTTTTAATATTTTCTACTCTATCTTTTCCTACAAAATTAGTAACAATATTACTACCAATACCAGCAACTTTTTTACTTTTGTCAACAACAGTATTAAGTAAATCTTTAGATTTAGTTTTAATATTATCAACAGTCATTTCTTTTTTCAACATAGCTAAATTTTCTTCTTTTTTAATATTTTCTACTCTATCTTTTCCTACAAAATTAGTAACAATATCACTACCAACTCCAGCAACTTTTTTACTTTTATCAACAATAGTATTAAGTAAATCTTTAGATTTAGTTTTAATATTATCAACAGTCATTTCTTTTTTCAACATAGCTAAAGCATCATCTTTTTCATTTTTAAATCTTTCTGCAACACTTAATTGATTTTTACTAGAATTTTTACTAAAATAAGCTAATTCACCTTTTTTATTCTTTTTACTTCTTTCTTTATAAATTTCATTTATAATGTCTTCATCAGATAATGATCCAATATCTTTTCCAGATAAAGCTTTATTTATTAGATTAGTATTTCCACCATGTTGTACTCCAGTAGACCATAATACATTTTGTAAAGCTTTACTTCGTTTAGAAATATCAAGTCCAAAATCTACATTCAATTTATTTGATAATGGATCGAAATGAGTTTTCTTTATATATTCATGTTGTGATTGACCAAATTTTTCTCCTTCAGTTTTAGCAACTTCTTTCCATTTTTCATCAAATTGTTTAGTTCCAGGTTTTAACCCTTTAAATTTATCAGACCATTCTCCTAATTTAATAAATTTAGAAATTGTACTATCATCTCCACCTCTACTAGACATTTGATATTTA
>BS_KBA_SWE02_21mDRAFT_10000316_pt1 | contig 17564 bp, 14 predicted proteins | sample BalSeasSWE02_21m_FD_9196 | JGI IMG/M metagenome (IMG submission 9196)
ATTAAACGATCCTAGAATAACGAAAATTGGAAAAATTATCAGAAACACCAGTATTGATGAATTACCTCAATTAATAAATGTAATTAAAGGAGATATGTCCATTGTAGGAAATCGTCCGCTTCCTGTATACGAAGCAGAATTAATAACTAAAGATACCATGTCAAAGCGATTTTTAGCACCCGCTGGTATTACTGGTTTATGGCAAGTTGAATTAAGAGGTAAAGGAGGCGAAATGTCTGAAGAAGAACGCATGCGTCTTGACAATGAATATGCAGATCACTTTACTGGCAACAATTATTCATTCTGGTACGACATGAAATTAATTTTAAGAACCTTTCCAGGTTTAATACAGAAAAGTACTGTTTAATTCAGTATACGGAAATCATGAAAAATACTTTTAGAATAACGATTATTCTATATTTATCATTCTTTGGAATTATGGAGGTAGTAGCACAAGATAGTAATGAAAGAGAATTTAAAAATGCTTCTACAAAATTATTGATTCCTGCACTCAACGAGTTAGTAGATTCGGCGCTTGTTTATAATGGTATGATAAATTATAGAAAGTTGGAGATTGACTCCAAGGAATCCAATCTAAAATCTAAACGTCAATATTGGACTCGGAATTTTGGGATACAAGGAGATACTAGATATGGAACGTTCAATAACCTTTCTTCAATTAGTGGAGATAATGCAACCGTAAACTTAGCTAGTAATACACAACAGCTAAACTACAATGTTGGGCTTTATTTAAAGATTCCTGTTTTTGATGTTATAAACCGTAAATCTCAAATTAAGCAAGCCAAATCAGAACTTGAACAAGCTAAAAGTTTAGCGAAATCACAAGAAAGCGAATTGACAGAATTGGTTATAAGATATTATGAAGATTTAAAACTCAAACAAAACTTACTCGAATTGCGAGCCTCAAATTTAGGGAATGCCAGAGTAAATATGGAAATGGTGGAAAAGGAGTTTAAAAATGGCTTAATAGCAATTTCTGAGTATGTAAGAATTTCAGATATGACCTCTAGAATAGCTTCAGAATTTGAGGAAGCAAAATCAGAATTTCTGGTTTCAAAAAAACTTTTGGAAAATATAACGGGTCTTGAAATTTACTAAAACACTCAGAATAAAGTAATTATTATCGATTCTTTTCATAAATATTACTTTTTAATTTCTAATTTATATTAAATGGTAGATTCATGAATCTACCATTTTACTTTAACAAACTATGAATCTCTTCCCCTTTTTTTTTACAATAAACCCCGATCATTATTAAATCTCCATGCAAGAGAAATTAATTTAAATATTGGCCAATAGACCCTGATTAGTTTTTGCAAATACCTGTTGTTTACGTGCTTTAAACTTTTAAACAAAATAAAGTTTCCATTCAACTACACATATCTTCTAACCATCGAAATAGAATGTCTTGACCCTTCATTAGGTAGTAATTTTGAACCATATTAATAAATGGCTTAAAAGGAAAGGCAATTTCAGAATTTCTAGTATAAAAGTTTTTTAAAAAATATGACTAAAAATTAAACCCTAAAAATATTAATCACCATACCATGAAACTCATAGAATTCATAAAATTGATTTTAAAGCATAAGGTAATACTTGTTGTGATTCCAATCTTTACTGGGTTATTAGCAACACTTTTGACAAGTAACCCTAAACATAGTTATTACTCTCAAACGATGCTTTATACGGGTTTAGCTTCAGGTTCGTCTATAGAAATGGATAAATCATTTAATTACTTCGCTACCAATATTGCTTTTGATAACCTAATAAACATTATTAACTCTAGAGAAACTCAAGAAGAGGTTGCTATAAGATTATTAAGCCAGCATTTACTTTTAAAAGAGCCTAATAGTAAGTTTATCTCCGCTGAAACTTATGAAGAATTAAAAGATGTTATTCCAGAGGAAATATTCGCTTACGTTGTAAACTCAAATATCAACATTACCCCAAAAAAGTTAAATTTTGAGGGTGAAGCGGGAATAAACACCATACCAGAAACAGTTGACAGAGCTGATTACGAACAAACGGTCATTAACCTAATGACCTTAATGAATAGTGATAATACTAATTTCGTTTATTCCTTATTAAACTTTGATCATCCTTATTACTCATTAGAAGCCATTTCCAAAATAAAGGCAATACGCATATCTACCAGTGACTTAATAAAATTAAGTTACGAGACAGAAGACCCTGGAATTTGCCAACAAACACTTGCTATTTTTAATGAGGTTTGTATCAGAAAATATAAAGATCTTAAAGAAAACGGGTCGGATGCGGTAATAAAATATTTTGAAGCACAATTAAGTCAGTCTGAGAATAAATTAAAAGATATAGAGGAACTCCTGTTACAATTTAACCAAGACAATAGCATTATAAATTATTATGAGCAAAGTAAAGCTGTTGCAAATGTAAAGGAAGACATGGATGTAGAATATAATAAAAAAAGAGCTGAATTAGCAGGTTCTGAGGCTTCTGCAAAAAAATTAGAACAAAAGCTTGAAATACAAGAGTTAGTGCAGGAAAAAAGCAATCGAATTCTTGAAAACAAAAAACGTTTGGGTGAATTGAGCTATGAAATTGCTATGAGTGAAGCAAAATCAGAGGATTCTAATAATGCTAAAAATATTGAAGCACTAAAAAAACAAGCATCCATTCTTCAAAATGAAATTAAGTCAAGTGTATCTCATTTATATACCTATCAAAATTCAGTTGAGGGTGTGCCAACTTCAAAAATATTACCAGAATGGGTTGATAAAGTTGTTGAAACGGAAGACCTCAAGGCTAGACTAGACGTGATGAATAAACGCAATACTGAATTTCAACAACAGTATGCAAAATATGCACCTGCTGGTGCTAATCTAAAAAAAATTGAGAGACAAATTAATGTTGCAGAACAAGAATATTTAGAAATTTTGCATGGTCTTAACTTGGCAAAATTAAAGTATCAAGACACACAATTGTCTAGTAATCTTAAAGCAGTTGACCCACCATATTTTCCATTAAAGCCGATTCCTTCAAAGAGAAAATTAATCATCATTGCGGTGAGTTTACTGAGTTTTATTTTATTGTTAGGAATCATTTTAGTTATGGAGTTTTTTGACAACACCTTAAAAAATGTAAGTGTAGCAGAAGAGAAACTTAAAATTCCTGGTATGGGTATGCTTTCTAAACTATTCATAACGAATGACAAACTAGATTTGAATAGTATTCAAGAAAGACTTATGGAGCTCTGCATGCAAAATCTAAACCATGCTTTGAAAACACAAGACTCGTCTAATAAAACAAAGGTTATAACCATAATAAGCGCCCAAAGGGATGAGGGAAAAACGGTTATAGCAAGTAACATAGCCAGAAAACTAAAGCATGCTGGCAAATCTGTTTTGGTATTTAATCATTCAAATATTAGTAAGCCGGAAATCCGCTCAAAACAATTGCCATTGTTACACCGATTTTTAGGATATCAAGATCCGAGAAAAGATTATAGTCATCCATTTTTAGCAAATACTTCTGATTATTTAAATGAATCTGAATACTTAACGTATGAATTGAATGCGGGATTTTATAATGCAAAAAGCTATGAAGGGTTAACTCTCGAGGTAGCTAAAATATCAAATCAACAACCTGATTATGTGATAATAGAATTGCCTAATATTTTAGAAACGAATTATCCGGCAGATTTAATAGGAACATCCGATATGGTGCTATTAGTGTGCAGATCGAACAGACTATGGTCTAAAGCTGATGAGAACTTATTGAATAATATAAAAGAGATTACGCATTCAAAACTTCAGTTTATAATTAATGGCGTAGAGATAGAAGAAATAGAAGCTCTTTTAGGAGAATTGCCTAAACAACGATCAAAAGTAAGAAGAAGAATAAAAAACATCCTTCGATTCCAGTTTCATTTAAAAAGTCACATTTAAAAAATATGTATAAATTGATTACAAAAATAGTCAGAGAAGACAACTTCTTGTCATTAGCAGGTAATCTTGTGATAGCTGTTTTTGGACTTGGTGGCTTTGCTTTATTGGCAAGAAGCTTGAGCCCTGAACACTTTGCTCAATGGGTTATATTTATTTCTGGAGGATCTTTGGTAGAAATGTTACGTTTCGGAATTACCAACAATGCCTTAGTTCGTTTTTTATCTGGTGCATCTAAAGAAAACAGTGAACAATTAATAGGGTCTAATGTACTTATTAGTTTATTAAGCACTGTTGTTATCGCCTTGATTATGGTTTCTGTTAATCTCGTTTTTAAAGATGTTATAAGTAACTCAGTATATGTACTATTTTTTACTTGGTATCCTGTATTGGCTTTTATAAATCTTCCATGGAATAATGCCATGATCGTGTTACAAGCAAAAATGAAATATGCAAAAATACTTTGGATTAAGGCAATTAATAGCGGATTGTTCTTTTCATTTTTAGTGATGAATAAAATAGTATTTAATCTTTCTGTATTAGAACTAATATGGGCATTACTCATAGTAAACCTAATCACTACTTTGATTTGTATTGTTAAAGGTTGGGACGGATTATTGTGTATTAAAAAAGCTAATAAATCAACGAATGCAACTTTACTAAATTTTGGTAAATACAGCACTTTTACCTTAATAGGAACTAACTTATTAAGAAATGCGGATTTACTTATTATCAGTATAAGCCCATTAGGCAGTACTGCTGTCGCTTTATTCAGTATTCCTTTAAAATTGACTGAATTGCAACAAATTCCTTTAAGGAGTTTCGCTGCTACGGCCTTTCCAAAAATGTCAAAGGCTAGTTTGGAAGGAAATGTTAAAGAGGTTCAAAATCTGTTTTACACGTATTCTGGCGCACTAACTTATTTGTTTGTGTTCATATCTCTTATCACATTTGTTTTTGCAGAAGAATTTGTAGTCCTTATTTCGGGGTATCAATACTTAAATTCAGAAACTACAACATTTAATATTGTAGCGCTGGTCAGAATATTTTCAGTTTATGGAGTACTGTTACCTATAGACCGAATGACGGGAATTGGTTTAGACAGTATTAACAAACCAAACATTAATGCTTTCAAAGTAATTATAATGTTAGCAACTAATGTTATTGGAGATCTCATCGCTGTTTATGTTTTTGAATCCCTTGAAATAGTAGCAGTGTCTACACTCATTTTTACAAGTGTAGGTATAGTTTTAGGTGCCTATTTTCTTAATAAGGAATTTAATTTTTCCACTATTGAAATCTTTAAAAGTGGCAATAGATTTTACAAAGCTTTCTGGGAAAAATTCAGCAGGTCAACAAAGGAATTTAAGTTTTTAAGAAATTAGACATGAGTTCATTTGAAAATCATAGAAACCCCTTTGAAGCATATTCTGGTGCTAATCGTATGGCAAACCTGAATGTGTTCATTCCTGTCCTTGTAATTACTGTGTTGATGTCTTTAGTAATTATTAAAACAGGTATCATTGGCTCCATAGGTATTGTAGGTATGTTTTTTGCCATTGCTCTGATTTATATGATATTTAAAAACCCAAAGTCAGGTATCATTCTACTTATTATTTTAGGATTTTTTGTTACAGGAATCGCTCGGTATGTGCCTGCTCCATGGGGTTTGTCAATTGATGGTTTACTTATTCTAATTTACCTCGCCTTATTCTTTAAAGGGTTTGCAAACAAAATACCTTGGAGTAAAGCCAAATCTCCTCTTACATTGGTGGTGACAATTTGGATGGGTTATATATTATTACAAATTGGGAATCCGGAAGCACAAAGTATAGAAGCTTGGTTTTATGCCATGCGTGGAGTAGCCTTATATCAATGGCTGTCTATACCTTTGTTGTTTATTTTATTTAATCAATCAAAAGATTTAAACACGTTTTTTATTGTTTGGGGCATACTGTCTGTTATAGGAACACTTAAAGGTTTTCAACAATTTCACTTTGGAGTAGATCCCTTCGAACAAAGATGGCTAGACCAAGGTGGGGCAGAAACACATATCTTATTTGGTAAATTAAGAGTCTTTTCATTCTATTCAGATGCAGGACAATTTGGTGCCTCTCAAGGACATGCCGGAGTTGTATTTGGCATATTAGCTTTATTCAAAAAGGGCAATTTAAAACTAAAATCATTTTTTGCTTTTGTAGCATTGGCAGGCTTTTTTGGAATGCTAATATCTGGTACACGTGGCGCCATAGCAGTTCCAGCTTTAGGTGGAGTCATGTTCTTAATTCTTAAAAAGAATATAAAGGTTCTCATTTTAGGAGGTGTTCTTGGTATCGCAGTTTTTGTATTCTTTGCGTATACAACAATTGGTCAAGGGAATGCAGAAATAAGACGAATGCGTACAGCATTCGATCCTAACGAAGCCTCATTACAAGTAAGGTTAGAAAATCAGAAAAAACTGAAAGGATATCTAGCCTCTCGCCCAATTGGTGGTGGTGTTGGTGCAACTGGAAATTGGGGGCAACGATTTACTCCACATACTTTTTTGGCAAATACAGCTACAGATAGTTGGTATGTTATGATTTGGGCAGATACTGGAGCCGTTGGACTTACATATTATCTCTTTATGATCTTCTTTATTTTAATTATTGGAGCTTATAATGTAATGTATAAGATAAAAGACGATTGGCTAAAAGCACAAATTGCAGCCTTAACATGTGGCATGGCTGGTATAATGATGGCATCATACGGGAATGGTGTTTTTGGACAAATGCCAACAGGTATGCTCATGTATGTGAGTATGGTATTTATGTTCATTTCACCGCAAATAGATCAATTGAAGCAAAAAGTTTCCATTCAACTACACTAACCTTCTATCCATCGAAATATCTCGTAAGACGGTATTGTGTCTACGTAAGTTTGTGCCATAAAATTTATAATTATGAACTATAGAAATATAAACGACTTAAACAGTACAATTCTTAAACAGCTCCACTTAATCCCTAGAGATATTGATCTAATTGTTGGAGTACCTAGAAGTGGTATGCTACCTGCTAATTTGATGGCATTATACCTTAATTTGCCATACACAGATATTCATTCTTTTATGAATGGATTTATCTACAAATCTGGTGCTAGAAAACAATTCTTTAATGAAAGCGAGTATAAAAATATATTAGTTGTTGATGACTCTATAGCCTCTGGATCTGCCATAAAAGAATGTAAAAAAGACTTGGCGCATTTAGAATCTAAATTCAATATTAAATATTGCGCAGTTTATTTCACGCCAGAAAATGGAAATTTAGCAGATTATGCCTTTGAAGCTATTCCAACTCCAAGGTATTTTCAATGGAATATTTTTAATCACACAACTCTCGGAAAAGCATGTTTTGATATTGATGGTGTGCTTTGCGTAGATCCGTCTGATGAACAAAATGATGATGGCTCTTTATACAAGTCATTTTTACTTAATGCATCACCACTTTATATTCCTGGAAGTAAAATTGGGACTATTGTAACCTCAAGACTTGAAAAATACAGAGGTGAAACAGAAACTTGGTTAAAGGAAAATGGAGTTGACTATGATAAACTAGTTATGCTTGATTTACCAGATATGAAAGCAAGACAAAAAGCAAATAACCATGCTGGTCATAAAGCGAAGGAATATCAATCTAGTAACTACAATTTGTTTGTGGAGAGTGACCTTGCTCAAGCTATTGAAATTAATAGAGTTACAAAAAAGCCAGTTTTTTGTACAGAAAATTTTGAGATGATTTATGATTCTGAATCATTGGTCTATAATCTAAGAAGTGGGAAGTACTTTCCTTTTTTACGTCGATATGCTCTAATAATAAGAGAGGGGATTAAAAATAGAAAAGCTCAGTTACAAAATAAAACAATTAAAAAAGTTTCAACAAGTCCCAATTAAAAGAGACGATTTTTAAAATCATCAAATAAACTTTTTAACACAAGCTTTTATGCAAGCAATAGAATATATTTTAAAAGGAATTGAATACAGTATATATGGTTACTTTGCCATGTCATGTCTATATGTTTTTGTGTTTGCAACTGCTGGACATTTATATAAAAAGCAAAGAAGTCTTTCTACTAAAATTCAAAGCAAAATTGCAGTACTAATACCTTCTTATAAAGAGGATTTTGTCATAGTTGAGGTTGCAAAGTCCGCACTTAAACAAAATTATCAATCTAAAAATTTTGATGTTATAGTTATAGCCGATTCGCTAAAATCTAATACTATAACTGAGCTTAAATCACTCCCAATTACGCTAATTGAAGTTTCTTTTGAAGAAAGCACAAAAGCAAAAGCTCTAAATATAGCAATGGCAGAGTTAAAAGAAGTGTATGATTATGCCATTGTGTTGGATGCCGATAATATTATGGAACCCGACTTTTTGATAAAAATGAATGATGCTTTTCAAAACGGATACCAAATAATACAAGGACATAGAAAAGCAAAAAACCTAAATACATCCTTTGCCATACTAGATGCGGCTAGCGAAGAAATAAATAATCACATTTTTAGAAAAGGACATAGAGCATTAGGTTTATCGTCGGGACTGATTGGATCAGGGATGGGTTTTGATTATAGACTCTTTAAATCTATGATGAAAACGGTAAATGCCATTGGAGGATTCGATAAAGAATTAGAATTCAAGTTTGCAGAAAATGGAATGGCAATAGAATATTTGCAAGATGCCATTGTATTAGATGAAAAAATTCAAAAATCAACCGATTTTTCAAATCAAAGAAGAAGATGGTTATCTACTCAATTTATTTACTTAAAGAAATATTTTATAACAGGTTGTAAAGAACTTTTATTCAATAGGAATATTACCTTTTTTGATAAGGTTTGCCAAATGATAATTCCACCAAGAATACTGCTGTTAGGAATGACGTTTTTAATGGCATTTACTTATGGATTACTGGTTTTTGGTTTTGAATTTTATTCAAATGTATCTGTTTACTTGTGGTTTTTAAATCTTATTGTAACAGTTATGGCTTTCTTTTTAGCATTGCCAAAATCATTTTACAATACCAATACTTTAAAGGCTATGGTTTCATTGCCGTCCGCTTTTTTTAGAATGGCTCTTTTACTGTTTAAGCTTAAAGGTGCAAATAAGAAATTCATTCACACGTCACACGGAACAATCAAAAACTAAAAAATTATGAGAATTGGTATAGAAGCTCAAAGATTGTTTCGGCCACATAAACATGGTATGGACAGAGTAGCTTTGGAGTTAATCTTAAATCTTCAGGTAATAGATAAAGAAAATGACTATTTCATTTTCGTGAAACCAGATCAGGATACATCAGCAATTTCAAGTACAGCAAATTTTAAAGTTGTAGAAATTTCTGGAGGCCCTTATCCATTGTGGGAACAGTTTAAATTACCAAGAATAGCCAAGGCGTATAACTGTGATATACTCCACTGTACCAGTAATACGGCTCCTTATTCTAAAAATATTCCTTTGATAACGACGCTTCATGACATTATTTATATGGAAGGTAGTTTATTAAAGTTATTAATGAATAAAGCATCTCTCTATCAAAAATTTGGTAATCTGTACAGAAGAATTATTGTTAGCAAAGTGGTAAAGAATAGCAGACGTCTTATTACTGTTTCAAATTTTGAAAAAGAAAATATCACTAATTTTTTCAAGCTTAAAAATGAAGATATTCAAGCTATTCATAACGGTGTGAATCAGACGTTTACAATGAAAATAGATGCTAATCATTTGACTAAAGTAAAAACCAAGTATAAGTTACCTGAAGATTATATACTACATATCGCCAATAAAGATCCGAGGAAGAATACAAAAGGAGTACTGATAGCATTTAATAAATTTTTAAAAACCTCAACCATTAGTTATAAACTTTTAATGCTTGGATGTAAAGATGCTGATTTAAAAATAATGCTTAACGATATTGGAGCTAAAGATCTATACGAACATATTGTTTTAACCGGATATGTTTCAGATGAAGACTTGCCTGTACTATACTATTTATCACAACTTTTTTTATTCCCATCCTTGAGAGAAGGATTTGGTATTCCAATTATAGAGGCCATGGCATGTGGTGTTCCTGTTATTACATCTAATACCTCTTCAATGCCAGAAGTTGCAGGAGATGCAGCACATATAATAGATCCAAACAAAACGGAAGACATATGTAATGGGATGATAAAAATTATGTCTGATGATACTTATAGAAATGAACTCATTCAAAAAGGGCTAATGCAAAGTAAACAGTTTTCCTGGAATAAAATGGCAGCTCAAGTTTTAGAGGAATATAAACAATTGTATAAAGAAATTAATAACTAAGGTTATGATAAAAGGAAAAGACATTGTGATTATTGGTATTCAGCCATGGGATATTGAAATTGGAAGCAATTGTAAAAATATTGCTCTTGAATTTGCAAAAGAAAACCGAGTTCTATATGTAAATCCACCGATGGACAGAATAACTCAAATAAAACAAAAAAAGGATGAAAGAATCCAAAAACGCATACGAATAGCAAAAGGGCAAAGTCCAGATATTGAAAAAATATGTGATAATCTTTGGAATGTTTACCCTAAAAACACTATTGAATCTATAAACTGGATTGGCTCTCACAGTATTTTCAAAATGCTAAATAAGCGTAATGCTAGATTATTGTCAGGTGATATTAAATCAGCTATTACACGATTAGGGTTTTCAGATTTCATATTGTTTAATGATAGCTCTATGTTTCTTGGGCTTCATTTAAAAGAAATGCTTCAACCCAAAGTGTATGCATATTACATGCGAGATTATCTTGTTAAAGTACCTTATTGGCAAAAACATGGCGAGAAAATAGAGCCAAAAGTTGTAAAAATGGCAGATGTACTTACAACTAATTCTGATTTTTTTGCAGAGTTTGGATTGCAGCATAACCCTAATAGTTATATGGTAGGGCAAGGATGTGATGTTTCTCATTTTAGTGATGAAGATGATTGTATAGAAGTGCCTTTTGAATTTAAAAATATACCGTCTCCTGTAATTGGCTATGTTGGCTCTTTAACAACTTTAAGACTTGATATCGAGTTGCTTGAGTATATAGCAAATCAAAGAAAAAATTGGAGTGTTGTTTTAGTTGGACCAGAAGATGAAGACTTTAAAAAGTCGAATTTACATAAACTTCCAAACGTCTATTTTCTTGGCAGAAAAGATGGTTCAGAACTTCCAAATTATGTAAAAGGGTTTGATGTGGCCATGAATCCACAGTTAATTAACAACTTAACAATAGGGAATTATCCCCGAAAAATCGATGAATATTTAGCTATGGGTAAACCTATAATTGCGACTAAAACAAAAGCAATGGAGATGTTTAAAGATTGTGTATACCTGGGATCTACAAAAGAAGAATATGTAAGTTTAATAGAAAAGGCTTTGGCGGAAAACTCTAAAGAGCTTGCTGAAAAAAGAATGAATGTTGCTAAAGGTCATACCTGGACTAACAATGTTGGCGCTATTTATAATGCGATAATAAAAGCTACTAAACACAAAATAAAATGGGATTAAAAGAAAAAATAAAATCAAATGACAAGGTGAAGAAACTTGTCCATTGGTCAATTCTTATTCCAAACCAGACAAGACCAAGGTTATGGATAAAGTGGTTTGTTAATCCGTTTTATCATAAAAAAGGAAAAGGGTCCTGCATAAGAAGAAGAACACGCCTGGATGTAGCTCCTTGGAATAAATTTGAACTAGGTGCGAATTCAACAATCGAAGATTTTTCAGCTATTAACAATGGTGTGGGTGCTGTAATTATTGGAGATCGAACTAAAATTGGTTTAAGTAATACCATAATAGGCCCTGTAACCATTGGCAATGATATACGTTTAGCGCAAAACATAACGCTTTCAGGCTTAAATCACAACTATCAGGATGTAAATATTCCTATTCACGTCCAAGGTGTTTCTACATCACCAATTGTTATTGAAGATGAAACCTGGATAGGTGCAAATGTAGTTGTATTAGCAGGTGTTAAAGTTGGCAGGCATTCCATTATTGCAGCTGGTAGTGTGGTTACAAAAGATATACCACCGTTTTCAGTTGCTGCGGGCAATCCTGCGAGAGTATTAAAAAAATATAACCCTGAAACTAAGATTTGGGAAAAAGTATAAAATATTATGGAAGTATTAAAAATCACCTTTTGGACATTATTATTTGTAATTATCTACACATATGTTGGTTATGGTATCATACTATATCTGATTATTAAGATTAGAAGATTTTTCAAAATTGGTAAAAAAACAGATATAGACCATTCTTATGAGCCAGAAGTAACCTTGTTTATTGCAGCCTATAATGAAAAGGATTATATAGAGGCCAAAATGAAAAATTCATTTGAGCTCGAGTACCCTAAGGAAAAATTAAATATTGTTTGGGTTACAGATGGTTCTGATGATGGTACTCCTGAATTATTAAATGAGTATCCAAATACAGTAGTACATCACTTGGACGCCAGAAATGGAAAAATAGGAGCGATGAATAGAGGAATGGAGTTTGTAAAAACCCCAATTGTAGTTTTTAGCGACGCAAATACTAATCTAGGAAAAGAATCTATAAGACGTATTGTTAACCTATTTGGAGATGAAACAGTAGGGTGTGTTTCAGGTGAAAAACGTATTATTAATAAAGAAAGTGACGCTGCATCTGGTGCAGGAGAAGGTTTATATTGGAAATACGAATCAACCTTAAAAAAATGGGATGCAGAATTATACTCTGTAGTTGGAGCTGCCGGTGAATTATTTGCTATTAGAACAAAATTATATCGTCATGTTGAAAAAGACACCTTACTTGATGATTTTATTATTTCATTACGTGTTGCGCAGGATGGATATACAATACAGTATGATCCTGAAGCATATGCCATTGAAACAGCTTCTGCGAATGTAAAAGAAGAGTTAAAACGTAAAATCAGAATTTCAGCCGGAGGTATTCAATCGGTAGTAAGATTAAGGTCTTTACTTAATGTTTTTAAATATGGCACACTGTCATTTCAATACATTTCACATCGCGTTCTTCGCTGGACATTTACACCACTTTGCTTATTAGTATTAATTCCAATTTCCATTATTCTAGCTTACAACGAGGGAATTTTTGATGTTGGACTTTATTCAGTTTTATTCTGGCTACAAGTTTTATTTTATTGCGCAGCATTAATAGGTTGGTTTTTAGAAAACAGATCAACACGAGTTAAAGCTTTATTTGTTCCCTATTATTTTTTTATCATGAATCTTTCTGTGGTTTTAGGTTTTGTGCGCTATATAGGAAATAATCAATCTGTTAATTGGGAACGCGCTAAAAGAGCTAACTAGTGTTTTTAATTCATCAATAAATAATAACTCATAACATAATTTTTTAAAAAAAATGAAAACAGGAATCATAATCATATGCTACAACAATGAAAATGATATTGATACAGATTGGTGTATTAAGTATTTAAATAATATAAAAGATATTGAATTCTGTTTAGTTAATAATAATAGTGAAGATAACACTTATGACCTCTTGAAAGAGATCAGTGAGACCTGTGTTAATGTCTCTGTAGTTAATATTAATAAGCACAAAACTGATATTTCGGCAGTAAGAGCAGGAGCCAGGTTTATGTTCAACCAATTCAATTTAAAATATTTAGGATTTGTTAACACGACCATGATAAGTAAGTATGAGGACTTAAGCTTTTTAATTAAAGCCATTCGAGATAATCAAGTTGATATTTCAAAGTATAATCAGAGCATGTTAAACAGAAAAGGAATGAAACCAACAATGTTTCAAAGTTTATTTCCTGTTATGGATTATTTAGCAAAAAACAATATTATAAATCAATATAGAAAGCTTAATCATCAAGGTTAATTTAAATAGCAATGACAGTTAAAGCTGTTAGATTCATGTTAAACAATATTTTTAAATTAATTGTGAAGAGAATAAAACATATAGTCTTGATTGGAGTATTTTTATTGATAGTATATACAATATCAATTAGTATTATAAGAAGACCTTCTTATACAATTCAAACCAATGGGAAATTATACATTGTAAATAAGGGTAGTAGCAGCATTACGGTTTTTGATTTGTTTCAAGGTAAAGAGTTGACAGAAATTCCAATGGGAATAGAACCAAATGAGGCAACCTCTTTAACAAACCTTAATAGGGTTGTTGTTACGAATTATGGCGCATCTAATGTTGTAGGTAAAAGCATATCAGTTATCAATACAAAATTCAATAAAGTTGAAAAAATTATAGATCTTGGAGAAAGTTTAAGGCCTCATGGAATTATTACTTTTCCACATTCTAAAAACGTTGGTGTCGTGACCAATTTAGGGAATGATTTGTTAGTAGTTAATGTAGAAACTGGAATAGTTGAAAAAAAAATATCAACTCAGCAAGTAGTTAGTCAACTCCTGGTTCTTCACCCAAATAAACCAATTGCTTTTGTTACAAATGTTAATTCAAGTTCGGTGAGTGTTATTGACCTTAGCCTTAATCAGGTAATCAAAGTAATTCCTTGTGGTTTGGGAACAGAAGGTATTGATATTACACCTGATGGAACTGAAATTTGGGTGACCAATAATAAAGAAAATTCAATCTCTGTTATCAGTACGGACACTTATCAAATCACAAATACTATACCCACTGGGAAAGAGTCCTTAAGATTGAAGTTTTCCGTTGACGGCAGGTATTGCTTAGTGCCAAATTCTGGTGATGGAACCATTTCTGTTTATAATCGGTACTCCAAAAAACAAATTAAAACAATAAGAATTCCGGGTAAAATAGATCTTCTGGAAAGAGTTCTTTATCACACCCCTCATCCAGTTGGGATTTTGATGCATCCAAATGGACGATATGCTTTTGTATCTAATTCTAATGCCAATAAAATTGAAGTAATTGACATGAATACGTTTGCCTTAGTTAGTACAATCGGAACAGGAAAGGTTCCTGATGGATTAACATTTGTTGAATAGAGTTTATTAAATTATCAACACAAAACACATTGAATATTTACTAATAAATACAAATGTTAAGAGGAATAATTCAGTCTGTTTTAAGATTAAAAAGGCAAAAATTAATTATTTAATGATAATTCGCTTTTTAATTAATAAGAATAAAACCACTCGTCTATATGAAAAAGTATACTGTCTATATAAAAATGTTAATGACAGATTTGTTTGAAAGAAAGCCTGTTATATCAATAGATTTGAACTATAAATAATTAAGTAATATGAAAAAACTTGTTGATTACCTTATTACAATAAGTATCCTGCTATTTTTATTTTGTGGTTGTGATGTCATTCCTGAGAATGAAGACTTTAATACTATAGAAGAGGAGGTTGGTAATACCATAAGTATTCCTGATGGATTTGATTATAGTACTCAACATCAAGTAAAGATTACTATAAATGATAACACGAGTTATGTGCGATATGATGTTTATGCTTATTCTGATGAAAAATATTTTGTAGGAACAGAAACTTTTGAAAATCAAGAAGGAAAAATAGTCACCGAAGATATTTATAAATCAGAAGTAATGAGCAAGCTCGTTTTCTCGGGAGTACCCTACAATGGTATATTAACTCAAACTATCAGCTTACCAAAATATTATGATAAAGTATATATTCGGAGAAATGATAATTTAAAATACTCGTCATCGATTGAAAATATAGCGAATCAAGAAGTTAAATATAGTCATGTATCTACAGGTAAAAATCTAAGCGGAAAATCTAGTTTAACAGATGTAGTAAATGATTATTTGTACTGTGTAAATGGTGCAGCAGAATTATTTCAAGTAGACCCTTTAACAGGTAATCTTACTTATCTATCAGATATGCCAATGGGTAGCTATACCTGTGCTGTAGATCAAGAGAACAAAGTACTTTATTCAATTGGCAGAAGTAGTCCATACCCTTTAATGAAATATTCGATCGAGAATAACACATGGGAAACTATTGCTAATATAGGTAGAGGAGGTCCAAGATTAGACTATAATTACAGAGATGGATTGTTGTATTTTTCAACAGGAGCGAAACTATTTACTTATAACCCTACTAATGGAGTGAATATTAATGTATGGAATATAGTAGGTTTAGATAACACTAATGGAGGAGATTTGGCTTTTGCTGAAGATGGCACACTGTTTTTATGTACTTTTTCGGGATTATATAGATTAGAATTAGACGGAAACAACGATTATCAAAGTACTAGAATTAGCGCAGATAACTTGCCATTTGAACCTACATCTATGACGTTTGATTCTAATCAGGATTTATGGCTAGCTAACAATGCCAGCAGTTCAGATTTGATTATTATGGACACTCAAACTGGAGGCTGGGAATATCAGTATGGAATAAGTGCTAATAATAATTCTGACATTGGAAGGACAATTAATGATTTGACCACATTTAAAGTCTTTACTCAAACAAATGAAAATCCAGACACAGATGGAGATGGAATTTTAGACAGAGATGATAGCTATCCAGAAGATGCCAATAAAGCCTTTGAAATGTTCACACCTAGTAAATATGGATGGGGAACTGTGGCATTTGAAGATTTATGGCCATCAAACGGAGATTATGATTTTAATGACCTTGCTGTAAACTATAGAGTGATTGCTGTTTTAAATGCTGAAGGTTTAGCGGTTCAATTAGATTTTTTAATTAATACTAAATCTAATCGAGCAAGTTATACCAATGGTTTTGGTATTGAAATGGAAACCTTATTGCCTGGCCAAATAGAAAGTGTCACTGGAAATATTTTAACTAAGAATTATATTAATCTAAACTCCAATGGAACTGAATCCGGTCAAAACAAAGCTGTCATAATTATATTCGACGATTCTAATTCAATGTTAAATAATGAACATAAAATTTCAGTAAAATTTAATTCACCCATTAGCACAAATGAATTAGGTGTAGCTCCTTTTAACCCATTTATGATTATTAATAAAATAAGAGAAAAAGAAGTGCATTTAGCATATAAAAATAGAACATCATTAGCAGTAAATAATTTTGATGAATCTGGTATTAACAATGATCAGGATGGAAATTATATTAGTAATAATGGTTTTCCTTGGGCCATTAATATAGTTCATGATTTTAAAGTGCCCAAAGAAAAAATAGCAATCAATAAAGCTTACAATCATTTTAATATATGGGCAATTTCTGGGGGGTTAGATTATAAAGATTGGTACAAGGATAGTGCTGGATACCGTAATTCAGTAAATATTGAAAACTAAAACAAATAGAGAATAAATAAACAGTTTAAAAGCAGATAAAAGCTATTAAAGTTTTCTAAACTTGTTTGGATTTATTCCTTTTATGAATTTAAACTGTCTATTAAAATTAGATAAATTTTTAAACCCAGATTTATATGCAATGTCAGCAATAGCCATATCATTATCATCAATTAATAATTTGCAGGCATGTTCTATGCGCAATTCATTTAAAAATCTAAAATAGGTTTTATTAGTCCGTTTTTTAAAATATTTACAAAAAGCATTTTTGGTCATGTTGGCAACTTCTGAAATGGTTTCCAGCGAAATGTCAGTATTAAAATACGTCATTGTAAAGTCAAAAACTTCCT
>BS_KBA_SWE02_21mDRAFT_10000317_pt1 | contig 17560 bp, 15 predicted proteins | sample BalSeasSWE02_21m_FD_9196 | JGI IMG/M metagenome (IMG submission 9196)
TCATTGGAGGGCATAATCCCGTCGCTGATCAGAAAAGTGACCGCGCGGGCATGATCGGAAATAACGCGAAATGCCACATCCTGTTTTGTTTGATCCCCGTATTTCCTTCCTGATATTTCTTCGATGAACCCCATGATTCCCTTAAAAAGATCGGTATCGTAATTGGAGGTCACTCCCTGTACGACGGCCGTGATTCTTTCCAGTCCCATGCCTGTATCTATGTTTGGTTTAGGCAACGGGGTTAATGTGCCGTCGGCGCTTCTGTCAAACTGCGTGAAAACCAGATTCCATATTTCGAGGAAACGATTGCAGTCACAACCAGGCGCACAGCCCGCTTTCCCGCACCCCATTTTTTCCCCCTGGTCAATATGGATTTCCGAGCAGGGACCGCAAGGACCGGTGTCGCCCATGGCCCAGAAGTTGTCTTTTTCTCCCAGCCGGACAATCCTTTCTGAAGGAATCCCGATTTTTTCACGCCAGATGTCGTAGGCCTCATCATCTTCTTTATAAACAGATATATGCAGTTTTTCCGCAGGCAGCTTGTATATTTCCGTCAGAAGTTCCCAGCTCCACAGGATCGCTTCCTCCTTGAAATAATCTCCGAAGGAAAAATTTCCCAGCATTTCAAAGAAGGTATGATGCCGGGGCGTGTAGCCCACATTTTCAAGATCGTTGTGCTTTCCCCCGGCTCGGACACACTTCTGGGAAGTTGTCGCTCTGGTGTACCCTAAATTGTCCTCTCCGAGAAAAGCGCCTTTGAACTGAACCATACCGGCATTGGTGAAAAGAAGCGTCGGATCATTTCTCGGGACAAGGGAAGAACTTTCTACGATTCTGTGGTCCTGTTTCCTGAAATATTCCAGGAATGCATTTCTGATTTCTCTAAAATTCATCATTTCCATCTGTTTTCGCTGACGTGCAACGATATCCTTTTTCTGCGGCAGCAAATAAGAAACATGGAAAGGCCGTTTCCTTTTCTTTGCCATGGGTTTTGGTTCGTTCCTGCATGGGAAAAGGGATTATTCACGAATCAATCACGATCTCCTCTTCCTGGGCGGTTGAAGCCCGGATGGCATTCAATCCTGTTTTCTCCATGATCGCTTTTGCGATTTTATCCCTGATGTCGACGTTTTCAGAGAGAAAACGTTTCACATTCTGCCTTCCCTGGCCTATTCGGTCGTCTCCAAAGGAATACCATGCGCCACTTTTTTCAACAATGTTGAGGGTAACGCCCAGGTCGAGAATGTCGCCTTCCTTTGAAATTCCTTCGCCATAAATGATGTCAAATTCAGCGTCCTTGAAAGGCGGCGCCACCTTGTTTTTGACGACCTTCACGCGGGTTCGATTCCCCACTACCTGGTCCCCTTCTTTGATGGCCCCTATTCTTCGAATATCGAGGCGCTGGCTGGAATAAAATTTCAAGGCGTTCCCGCCGGTGGTTGTTTCCGGATTGCCGAACATGACCCCGATTTTCATTCTGATCTGGTTGATAAAGATGACGCACGTTCTTGACTTGCTTATGGTTGCGGTCAATTTACGCAAGGCCTGGGACATGAGCCTGGCTTGAAGTCCCATATGGTGATCTCCCATCTCCCCTTCAATTTCCGCCTTTGGAACAAGGGCCGCCACGGAATCGATGATGAGCACATCTATGGCGCCGCTCCTGACCAGAATTTCCGTAATGTCAAGGGCCTGCTCCCCCGTATCCGGCTGCGACACCAGCAGGTTGTCCACATCCACGCCCAGTTTTCTGGCATAGGTTATGTCAAGGGCGTGTTCTGCGTCAATAAAGGCCACCATACCCCCTTTTGCCTGGGCTTCCGCCGCGATATGCAGTGTCAGGGTTGTCTTTCCGGAGGATTCGGGTCCAAATACTTCGATCACCCGGCCTCTCGGAACGCCTCCAACCCCTAAGGCCAGATCGAGAGATAAGGACCCCGTTGAAATGGCGGGAATTCTGATGATGTTTTCTTCCCCCATTTTCATGATGGAGCCCTTGCCGAACTGGCGCTCTATCTGTGAAATGGCCTGATCGACCGCTTTATCTTTGTCTTTCTCCATGGTACTCCCCCTGCTGTTTTTTCAATAAAACAGTTGAAAACAGATTATAGCATTTCAGATTGCGGATTTATACATACAGCAATTTTCACTCAATTGTCATTCGATGGTGATTATTAGTAAGGGTGCAGGTCGAGAGCTGGGCCTTTCCGGTTTTTCAATCAACCATCGCCAATCGACAATCATCCATCCCAGAAGTGCCTCTGACCTCGGACTTCTGACCTCTGACCTCTGACCTCCGACTTTCTCCATCATCCCCCGAGCGGCCATTGGTCGATTTTTGTATATACCGCACCATCCTTTCTCAGGTCGCTCCTGAACAGCGCCAGTTCGCTCAGGGTGCCAACCGGACTTGTCAGCTCTCTGTATTGTGCAAGGAACCCTTTGAGGTGTTCCACGGATCCCACCCCTTTTTTGAATCGTCCGAGGGTCAGATGGGGCCTAAACGGACGCGTCTCCCTCTTTACCCCGAAAGGGGCCAGTCCCCCCTGAAGGTCATCCCTCAGTTGGGACATCCCCTTCACATCCGTATTCAAGCCGACCCAGAGGACCCGCGGATTCCGGATATTTCCGAAAAAGCCGAGGCCATGTAGTGCGAGTTCAAAGGCATGGCTTTTGCCGCAACACAGGCGCACAACTTCTTCAACCCGGGAAACATTGCTTTCTTCCACATTGCCTATGAAAACCACGGTCAGGTGAATGTTTTCCACCCTGACCCATCGAACATTCAGGGGCAGTTTTCCCGCCTCTTTAGAGACCGTATCAAGAATCCCCCGGATTTCTTCAGGAAGCTCAAATGCCAGGAATAATCGAATGTCCATCAATATATCTTCTCACCCAATCCAGTGCCATCATCGTGGCATTCAGTTTCACCTGCGTGCGACTCCCTCTGAACCTGTATTGCTGTGTAAAAAGATCGTTTTCGGAGCTGAGGCCGATATGAACCGTACCCACAGGTTTTTCTTTGCTGCCCCCATCCGGTCCGGCAATGCCGGTAACCGCCACCCCCAGATCCGTCTTCATGCACGCTCTGACGCCTTTGGCCATTTCCCTGGCCGTCTCGGGGCTTACAGCGCCATACCGGGCCAGGGTTTCCTTCCGTACCGCAAGCAGATCTTCTTTGGAACGGTTGCTGTAGCAGACAATTCCCCCCTGAAAATAGTGGGAACTCCCTGCAACATTGGTTAATCTATCACAGATCAGTCCGCCCGTGCACGATTCGGCCAATCCAATGGTTGTCCCTTTTTCCGTGAGTTTTTCGGCGACCACATCCTCCATTTCCAGGTTTTCCGTGGCAAAGACATAGTCTCCCAGTATCCCCGTTATTTCCGTTTCGATCCTGTCCAGTTTTTCCGAAACAACGGATGCGTCTTCTCCATGCAAAGTGATCGTGATATGGTTCTCCGGGAAATGGGGGTAAAAACCCAGAACAGCCTTCCCTGTGTTTTTCTCCAGGCATTTGAGCTTTTCGGCAATAATCGGTTCATTCAGCCCGTAAATCTTAAGGACACGGTGCTTCATCACCGGGACGGAATGGCACAGGCTCAGGATGTCGGGAAGAACAAAGGTGTCCATCAGGTAACGCATCTGGTCCGGTACGCCTGGCAAAAAATAGAGATGAACGTCTTTTTCCACAAGGGAATAGCCACAGACGGCGCCTTTAGGATGAATCAGAGTGGCGCCATCGGGAAGATTCGCCATCTTTTCGATAGATGAGGTTATCTCCATCCCGCGTTTCTTGACAAAACAGCGGATTTTATCCAGCATTTCAAGATTCGCGGAAAGAGGTCTGTTAAATGCCCTGGCAACGATTTCACTGGTGATGTCATCACGGGTAGAACCCAGGCCCCCCGTTACAATAACAAACCGGGAGGAGAGACAGGCGCGCTTCAGCGCTTCGGAAACCATTTCGGCATTGTCGCCTACCGAGGTGACCCGTGTTATCCCTAATCCGGAAGAAGCAATTTTTCCAGCCGCGTACCAGGCGTTGAGATCAACGGTCCTGCCAGCCGTCAGTTCGTCCCCTATGGTAATGATTTCGCCGTACATTCTGACATTTCCTTAGAAAAAGAATTTGGACGCTGATGAACGCAGATTATCTCTGATTATTTTAAGAAATTTTCTGCGCGTCCCCGTGGGAATCTGCGTCCCCGAAACTATGATACGGGGTTTTCTGTATCATTTCAATCCTTCGATCGTCACAAGCCTACAAATTAATCAGCCAAAACAAGGATAATCCTGAGAGCCAGATGGGCATAGACCCCCGCCGCAAGGTCGTCTAAAACGATCCCGAACCCTCCTTTGAGCTTTTCAGCCCGGTTGGCCGGCCAGGGTTTCAGGATATCAAAAAAACGGAAGAGAAGAAACCCTACACTTAGAGACAACCAGGACATGGGGACCAGGAACATGGTGACGCTGAATCCCGCCACTTCGTCTATGACAACGGCGGAAGGGTCCTTTTTACCCAGCAGGTCTTCCGCTTCTTGGGAAACCCATATGGCCAGGCCTGAAATTCCCGTAACACAAAGAAGAGCCGCCCAGGGCCCAAGAAACCCAAACCCGATGACAAGCGGCACGGCAGCGAGAGTGCCGAATGTCCCTGACGCAAAAGGAGCAAGGCCCGACCCGAACCAGGACGAAAGGATAAGAATCACCTTCCCCCTGATCCCCGCCCTTCGAAAGCGGTCCACCACCGAGATGTTATCAGATCGAATCTTTGACATCAAGCCTCAATCCCTTAACCCAGGAGTACACCTCTTCAAGAGAGACAGAATGATTTCGGGCAATATCCCTGCATACGTCGTATTCAGGATCGAATCGTATTGTTCCGTTCGGTCTGGAAATACTTTTGACCCGTATCCTTCCCCAGGGGCTCTCCACCTCGGTCGCCTCTCTCCGGAGCACCTTCCTCTCCGTGTATTGGAACCGAACCCCTAATGTTGAACTTTCGCTGAAAAAGACTTCCAGGAGTCGGTCTTTCCGGGGCGGATAACCGATGACCTGCACCTGTACCCCCGGCCTGCTCTTTTTCATCTGGGCAGGGAAAAAGGCCACGTCCAGTGCTCCCGCCTCAAACAGCCGTTCCATCAAATACCCCAGCCCCTCCGGGCTCATGTCATCTATATTTGCTTCAAGCACTGCCACGGTATCTGTTTCCAGCCCGGCATCCTGCTCCCCGATAAGAATCCGAAGCATATTCGGCCGGTCCGGCAGATCCCTTGATCCCGCACCGTACCCGATCTGGTGCACTTTCATGGCCGGCATTTCCCCGAATGCCACGGCCAACCCCTTGAGCAGCGCAGCACCGGTCGGCGTCACCATCTCCTGCTGAACGCCGGAATCGAAAACCGGAATATCGCTTAAAAGGGCAATAGTAGCGGGCGCCGGTAAAGGCATTCTGCCATGAGCGGTTTTCACAAAACCCGATCCTAAAGGTATCTTCGAGGCGTAAATAGAATGAATACCCAACTTCTCCACCCCATACACACCCCCCACAATATCTATAATGGAATCGACGGCGCCTACCTCATGGAAATGAACGGCCTCGGGAGGCTTGGCATGGATTCTGCCTTCCACCACGGCAAGAGATCGAAAGATCTGAATACTCTTTTCCTTTACCTGTTCTGAAAAGCTTCCCTTGCTGATGATTTTCTGAATATCTTTGAAATTCCTGTGATGGTGCGTCCCTTCGCAATGAACGGAAAAAGTGGTTCCATGGATATGGTTCCGGGCAGTTTCCTCTTTTACCAAACGATAGCCGCCTAAGGGGAGCGTTGATAGTCGTTCCTGCAGATCAGGAAAGGGCAACCCGGCATCCAGCAGGGCGCTGAGAAACATGTCGCCGCTGATGCCCGAAAAACAGTCAAGATAGGCAATTTTCATGATTTTCCCACGGCCGGACCGCAAAAAGCCCTACCGTTCCATCTGCCTCGCCTTTTATGTCCGTACCAGATACGGACCTTTGGATCGGCGATGGCGGGCAGGGGAGGCAAGGCTTTTGCTGTCCGGAGAGCCAATTTCAAAACGCCCCCTTTTGCCCGATCTCTGCGTCAGACTCAAATTTTAATCCTCGAAATATCAAATATATTCCTGTGGTTAAAATTTTCGCCTTCCTTGATCTCGAACAAAATTGAGAATTTTGAAACTGGCTCCGGATAAAAGGATTACAGCGCTTCCGCAATCAGCTCCACAATATCCTTGATCTCGATGGCATCTTCCTTGTTGACGGTTTTCCTGCTGTCCTCAAGCATGGATATGCAGTAAGGGCATGCCGTGGCCAGAATGGTCGCCCCGGTTTTACAGGCTTCCTCTATTCGAAGATCTGAAAAACGCCATTCGGGTTTTGTTTCCATCCACAATCTTCCGCCCCCGGCGCCGCAGCAGAGGCTTTCGTGCCTGATCCTGTCCATTTCCACAAGGTTTCCGCCCGTAGCCGCGGCAATCAGGGCGCGGGGTTCATCATAGATCTCATTGTGCCTCCCAAGGTAGCACGGATCATGATAGGTGACCTTCTTGTTCAACGGTTTGGAGAAGGCAAGTTTCCCTTCCTCCAGGAGTCCGGCTAACAACTGAGTATAGTGAACCACCTCAAACTCGCCACCCAGCTCAGGATATTCCTTGGTCAGGGTGTAATAGCAATGGGGGGAGGTGGCGATGATTTTCTTGACCCCTTTGCCACTGAACAGTTTGATATTTTTTTCCGCAGTGGTCATGAAGAGCTCTTCGTCGCCAATCTTTCGAACCGACTCGCCACAACAATTCTCTTCTTCCCCGATGATTCCGAAACTGATGCCGGCCGCCGTCAGCACCTTGACCATGGCGCGTGCGATCTGCTGGCCCCTGGCATCATAGGCAGATGTGCAGCATACATACAGGAGATATTCGGTCCCTTCCTCGAAAAGAGGAACGTCCATTTCCTTTATCCAGGCAGTACGCTTATCCCTCGGCTCCGACCAGGGGTTTCCATTGCTGTGAACACTTCCGGTAGCCGTCCTCAGAACGCCCGGAATGGCCCCCGTCTCTGCAATCATGGCCCTCATGGCCCTGACAATATCGATGATGGTTACCCCTCTCGGACATTTCAGGACACACTTGTTGCATGTGGTGCACCCGTAGAGGATATCGTCGGATTCATATCCTTCAACTCCCAGTTGAGCCATTCTTATCAAACGACGAATATTGAATGGCCCATCCACAATACGCCACGGACAGGAACCTGCGCACATTCCACACTGCATGCAGAGATTCAGTTTTTCGGCCCCCATAGCCACCAGGGCCTCATTTACTTCATAAAACGGGGTTAATGCTTCCATCAAATACACTCCTTTCCTTCAAATTAGGATATCTTTACGAGAAAAATCCGCTTTTTTTAACAAATGCACATTTTGATGTCAACAAGGGAAAAATTTCCCCAGCAATTCTCATTATGGGCCCACTTTCATTTGCGGATGCTGTGTGAGTGGCATCCTGCCACGATTTTTCGCGGCTGGAAGCCGCTCCCACAGGGATATGCCTTCAAAATGAGAATTGCTGAAATTTCCCCCGATCTCTTTCCGTTCACGCCGATGTAAAAATCGCCGCTTAGAACCGCTCGAAATCCTATCACAAGTGAGCGATTGCCTCGATTTCAACCCGTGTCTCAAAGGGCAGGCACGCCGCCTGGATACACGTTCTGGCCGGCAGATCCTTTCCGAAATATTTCCGGTAGACCACATTGAACCGGGCAAATTCTTCCATATCAAGCAGATAAACGGTCACTTTTAAAACATTCTTCAAGGAAGACCCCGCCTCCTCCAGGATGATTTTGAGGTTCTGGAGAGCCAGCTCCGCTTCCTCCTCCACGGTTCCCAGCCTGATCTGATTCGTCTCCGGGTCGATAGCACCCTGTCCCGCAGTATAGATGAGCCCGTCGTGAATAATTGCCTGGGCATAGGGTCCACCTGTAACCGCCGCCTTTTCCGTATGAAAAACCTGTTTTTCTCCCATTTCATCTCTCCATTTGTCGGTGTAACAACGGCATTTCGGCTTAACTTGTATATGTGCCCGAATATTTACTGCGTTTATCTGCGCAAATCCGCGTCCCAAAAAACTACAGCCCCAGATAGGTCTTTCGGATATGCGGATTTTCCATAAGCCATTTTCCATCGCCGCTCATGGCGATCTGACCGTTTTCAAGGACATATCCCCTGTCCGAGATGGTCAGGGCGTGAAATACGTTCTGTTCAATGAGCAGGATAGAGGTCTTCCGTTCATTGATCCGGCGGATAATCTCGAATATGGTCGTTACAAGCAGGGGCGCCAGCCCAAGGGAAGGCTCATCGAACATCATGAGCCTGGGTTTGGACATCAATCCCCTCCCGATGGCTAACATCTGCTGTTCGCCGCCGCTCAGGGTCCCCGCCTTCTGGTCGAGCCTTTCCTTTAAACGGGGGAAAAACCCGAATATTTCCTCCATGGTTTCCCGTCGAACCTTCTTCATATGGGGAAACTGCGCCCCCATTTCAAGGTTCTCCTCCACCGTCATGGTGGGAAAAAGCTGCCTTCCTTCAGGGATATGGCTGATTCCCATTTCAACGATCCGGGAAGTGGAGGCCCGGCTGATATTCTCCCCATCGAATTCAATGGTTCCTTTCCGGGGACGAAGAATACCTGAGACGGTTTTGAGGGTGGTAGATTTTCCGGCGCCGTTGGAGCCGATAACGGAAACCACCTCCCTTTCGGCCGCTTCAAAGCTGACCCCTCTCAATGCCTGGAGATCCCCGTAAAAGACGTCTATCCCATCAACCCTGAGCATGGAGAAACTCCTTGCCTAAGTAAGCCTCGATCACCTTCTCATCCTTTACCACTTCCGCCGGGGTGCCTTCGGCGATCCGGCTTCCATAATTAATCACCAGCACCCGTTCTGAAAGGGCCATGATCCCCTGCATGACGTGTTCTATGAGCAGGATGGATACGCCTTTTTTATTGACCTCTTTGATCAGTTCAATAATCTCCGAAACTTCTGTGGGGTTCAGTCCTGCCATGACTTCGTCAAGAAGGAGAACCTTCGGTCGGGTCGCAAGCGCCCGGGCCATTTCCAGCCTTTTCCTGAAGGGAAGGGGCAACCCCTCGGCCTCCTTGTGGGCCATGGAACCGAGACCGGCCCACTTTATAATCTCCATGGATTCTTCACGGGCCTTCCGAATCGACGGTTCCCGTATCAGGGCGCCTACCATCACATTATCCAGAACAGATATGGTCAGAAACGGCTTGACGATCTGGAAAGTCCGGGCCAGACCCGCCTGGCAGACCTGATAGGGCTGCATGCCCAGCAGGGATTTCCCGGAAAAAATCATCTCCCCGGAATCGGGAGTGTGGAAGCCGCTCAGGCAGTTGAATACGGTGGTTTTGCCAGCGCCATTGGGGCCTATCAATCCCAGTATCCCTCCCTGCCCCAATTCAAAAGACAGCTCCAAAATGGCCGTCAGGCCCCCGAACCGTTTGCTCAGCTTTGTTACCTTCAGGATGCTCACGATTCCGCTTTAGCCTCTTTTCTCTTTTCCGTGTAGGTCACTGTTTTTTTATCCAGCCGCAGTATCGGATTCAACCATCTTTTCGCGTAATAGATGATCCCTTTCGGCATAAAAAGAACGACGAGAACAGCAAGAACACCATACAGGATCAGATGAAGTCCCTCAAACCCACCCTTTGCAAAATAGGACCTGGAGATTTCCGAAAGGGGAGTGAGGATAAATGACCCCAGGGCCGGTCCCAGAATGGTTCCAAGACCCCCGATGATGGGGCGCAGGATCAGTTCTATGCTCAGGGCCATCCCGAACAGGGTGTCGGGATGAAGATAGAAAATATAATTAGCATAAAAAGTACCGGCCAGGGAGGTCATGAAAGCGCTCAATGCAATGGCGATCATATTGTACTTGAAGGCGTTGACTCCCAGTGCCTGGGCTGCTTCTTCATCTTCCCTGATGGCCACCATGAAACGCCCGGCCCTTGAACCCTCCAGAATACGAACCACGATCATGGAGAACACCATAAAACCCAGGGCAATATAATAGTAGGGAACATTTCCCCTGAACTGAAAATTCCAGAAGCCAGGGTTGAAATCCAGGAAAATCCCGGAAAAGGACCCTAACGCTTCCACGTGGGAAACAATCAGGCGGGTAATTTCCGCAAAAGCGATGGTCAGGATTACAAAATAAACCCCTCTGAGCCCGAATCGAAATCCCAGGTATCCCAGAAAAAGGGCGATCACCACCGCGAAAGCTCCTCCCACCAGCATCCCGATCCAGGGACTGAGTCCGTAATTCTGGGCCAGAAAGGTGGAGGTGTATGCCCCCACCCCCACATAGAGGGCGTGCCCCAGAGAAATATGTCCCGTATATCCGGTGAGGATATTCCACGATTGCCCCAGGTAGGCATAGAAAAAAATCATGACAAAAATACCCAGGATATACTTCTCAAGAAAAAACGGGAGCAGAAGAAGGATGGATAGCACGGCGGTGAGAAGAATGTAGAGCCTGTTCATTTCTTCCCCCCTAAAAGCCCCTGGGGACGAAAAAGCATGATAATGACCAGAATTCCGAAGCTTACCACTTGTTTGAGGGTGGCGGGAAGAAAGAGGGTGGACATGGATTCGGCCACGCCAAGAATGAGCCCCCCCACAAGGGCGCCCACGAGATTTCCCATGCCGCCAAGGATGACCACAATAAAGGCGGTCAGCGTAAAATCGTGGCCCAGGTTAGGAGAAAGGGGCATCAACGGCAGCAGCAGCGCCCCTGCCGCCCCGGTTGTGGCTGCACCCAGCCCGAAGGAAAAGTTATTAATGCGGCTCACATTGATTCCCACGAGCGTGGCGGCCATGCGGTTATCGGCCGCCGCACGGATGCGTTTGCCCATATTGCTCTTCTTCAGGAAGATAAAGATAGCGAGGGTGATAATGATGGCCATGGAAAAAGCAATGAGGCGCGACACATCAATCATAGCGCCTCCCAGCCAGATGGTATCCAGACTAAAGGCGGTTTGAGGGCTCCGGTGATCCGGGCCCCACAGTAGGAGTGCCGTGTTTTCGAGAATAATCCCGATCGCTACGAGAGGAAGTACCTGCATCGCTTCAGGATAATCGAGTATCCGGTTGACTACGGAAGACTGGATGACATATCCCAGGACAAAAATGGCGGCAGAAACAATGATCAGGGAAAGGTAGGGCTCAACGCCTAACAGAACGAATATCCAGTAGGAAATGTACATGCCGATGACCATCATCTGGCCATGGGCGAAATTAATAACCCCCATTACCCCGAAGATAAGGGAGAGCCCCAGGGCAATGAGCCCGTAGAGCCCTCCCAGCAGAACTCCCTGAATCAAAAGCTGCAGGGCAAGGGTGGAATCCATTATCCTCTGTCCCAGATCTGGGGGGCGGGAAACACGTAATCTGCCTGGGCGAAACTCTTGGGCAGGACGACCTTGACCCTTTTTTCGGGATCGGGATCGGGCAACACCTGGACCATGGCGGTAGCGGCATTGATGTTGTCGCCGTTTTCCGCGAAACGAATAGCATCTCCCACCATGGGCTGCGCTTTCAGGTCAGTTGTCCTGAGAGCGGCCAGGAACTTATCGGTGTCGGCGGACCCGGCTCTTTCCAACGCATCGGCAATCACAAGGATGCCGGTATAGGCATAGCCGGAATTGGTATCCAAATAGCCGCCGTATTTCTTGTTGAACAGGGCGTTGGCTTGCTGGTACACCGGGCTTGCAGGGTTGATCCAGGGGACATTGTCCATGACGTAATAAACCAGTTTGCCCAGGTCCTTGATCACCGAGGGTTCATACCACCCCGGACTTCCCGGACTGATAATCCCCATGAGCGGGACCCTTTGTTTGAGCAACTGTCTCGTCAGGATAATCGAGTCTCCCGGTCTGCACACAGGAAAGAGCAGGTCCGGCTTGGCAGCCTTGATTTTCGCCACTTCGGAGGAAAGGTCATGGATACCTAAAGGATAGGTGATATGTTCCACGATTTCCACCGGGATACCGGATTCCTTGAACCATTTGATAAAATTTCCACCCTGGCCCTTCCCAAAGGGGTCTCCCGTGTTGGTGACGACCGCCCTTTTCGGGCTTACCTTTTTTTCGGTAATCATCTGTTCAATATATTTGCAGGCCGTTTTTCCAAAGGTAGTTACCGTGGGGAAAATGCGAAAGCTGTATTTGTACCCTTTCTGGGTGATATCATCAAGCGCTGCAACATCCATTACGAAGGGGATCTGTCTCTGTTCGGCCAGAGTGGCAATGGCCATGCCGGTACCGCTCTGGAAAGCGCCGATCAGCACGACCGCGCCGTCATTAATCAACCTGTCCGCCTCGCCGCGGCCCACATCCGCTTTGGTTTCGCTGTCGCCAAGCAGGAGCTCAAGCTTCGCCCCTCCCATCGATTTGATGCCGCCCATTGCATTGATATAATCCACCGCAAGCTGATTTCCCCTGCGCTGGCCCTGTCCGATTACCGCAAGCGGTCCCGTAGCCGGCTGGACGGAACCGATCTTAATGGTTTTCGGCTCAGCCTTGAGCAGGGTTGGAACACCAAATGAGGTTGCGGTCAGACCCAACCCGACAGCTCCCGTGACTTTCAGGAAAGTCCTTCGGTCCATCTCTTTTTTTACCAGATCTTGTTCGCCCATCATAAGCCTCCTCAGGAAAATGGTAGCATTAAGGATCTTTTTCCAGCCACATTGGCAGAGAAACCAAGCAGATTCTATAATTGCAAATATATTGAATTGGCCTGTAGTTGTCAACAAATTCATTATTGCAAATTCTTCATGGAACCGGTAAATTCATCCTGTTCCAAGCTGAAAACAAAAAAATAGGCTCTTGGTTCGGAAGAGCAGTTTGATAAGGGCGCAAATATTGCACAATCCGCAATCCGCAATCCGCAATCGTTTTATATGAGGAACCCGGGCCATGCCGTTTATTTCCGTACGTGACATACAGATCTATTACCGAATCCAAGGAAAAGGACCACGTCTGCTTGTGATCAGTGGAACGAGGGGGGACCTGCGACATAAACCGAGCATCTTTGACTCCCCCCTGGCGGCCCATTTCGAAATCCTTGCCTATGACCAGCGGGGCCTTGGCCGAACGGACAAACCGGATATCCCCTATTCCATGGCGAACTACGCTATGGACGCAGCAGGCCTGCTGGATGCCTTAAAATGGAACCATTGCAATGTAATGGGAATTTCCTTCGGAGGCATGGTCGCGCAGGAATTCGCCCTTCGGTATCCAGGTTATGTGAAACGGATGGTCCTGGCCTGTTCCAGCAGTGGAAGCCCGGGCGGAAACTCGTATCCCCTGCACGAGCTCACCGATCTGCCCGTGCTGGAAAAAGCCGGGCGCATAGTAGAGCTCGCAGATGCGAGGCTGAACCTTGCATGGCGGAAAGCATATCCTAAACAGTACCGGGAGCTGGTGGATCAGATGGTTCAGAACCTTGAGATCGGCGCGAACGAAACCGGGCGAACCATGGGCGAACGCCGGCAACTTGAGGCCCGGAAAGGGCACGACACCTACTCCCGACTGCCCGGCCTTGCCATGCCGGTATTTATCTGCGGCGGTCGATACGACACAATGATCTGCCCGGTGAAAAACCTGGAATTGATGCACAGGCAGATTCCCCATGCGAAGTTCGAACTGTTTGAAGGCGGTCACCTCTTTTTTTTGCAGGACCCCCGGGCTTTCAAAAAGATCGAAGCATTCCTGCAGGCTGGGGCTGATTTTTCATGAATAAAATGAATGAAACAAATTGACTTCAAAAACGACTTAACGTCCGCCGAAAACGTGTTGCGTGGTGAAACGTATGACTTCATGGCAAAGTATCTGGCCGTTGGCCAGTTGTGTTCCCTCGCGGAAACAAACCCTGGCATCTTTCGCCTGAAAACCGTTTCGATTCTCAAGAGCCTTTTCACCAATGCGATTGTCTACCGGCAAACCCAGGCCTACTTTCTTCACAAAGAAACCGCCAATACCCTCTGCAGACTCGCCGTTTATCCCCAAAATACCCCGGTGGCCATGGAAGCCCGGCGCTCCATTATGGACCTCCTTCAAACGGCAAAAGGACGAACCCACCGGGCCGTTGCCGAGGCCCTGGGCTCTCTTCCCTTTACCATTGAGGGCCCTGCAATAAGAAACGGCCATGGGAAGAATATCCCTGTTGTGAGCTGGCAGGATCTTCTCAGGGAGACCGGCGTGGTCCTTTGCGATGCGCCATTTTTCATGGGAAGGAGTCTGGTAGGCGTTACCAGCAACCCGGGCCGGATTCTGGTAGTCAAGCTTGCCGGAGCAGATCATTCTCCGCAATCTCTGCATACGGAAACCGACTGGCTGTACCATATGCGAAACGGGAACTATGCCTTCCCGGTAAAATTCCATATCCCTCAACCCCTGGAAGTTCAGAGCAGTCCTCTTTTTCAATTACAGGATATTCCCGTCCCTGTTCCTGAAAACAGGGAGCTTCACCCGGACCGGCACGCCATCGCTTTTTTAGCCGGACAGGACTATTTTCTTTATCCCAATGAATCGGTCCCTGAAAAGAGACTGGATTCCCATACATTTAAGGAAGTCCTATTCCGAAATGCCTTTCTGTTCGGCAGGCTTTCCTCATTAGGGATCCTCCATGTGGCGCCTATTCCTCTTTTCCATAACCGGGTGCAGGGGTTCAGAAGGGACGACCACGGACTATATGAGTGGCAGAGGGCGGGAAGGCTCGACCGGTGGCTTGAATCGTGCCTTCATCCTAATTTCGGAGTCTCCGGAATCAGGGATTTTGAACATTTCGAGTCTTTTAATGGCGAAAGCCGCATGCTGTATCCCCACATGGGCACGCAGCTTCTGAGCCTTTTTCTGGTAACCGGGAGTTACTTTCGAAACAAGGATACGAACAGGGTCGGCTTTGATGGGGAAGGAAATCCCATGGATGCCAGGGACTGCTTCAATAAACCTCTCCTTATGGAACTCCTCGATGGAATTTTTTCTCACTACTACCTGGGCTTTGTTGGAAGGAAATTCACTGGGCGAGCGCCCCTGAACCTGGACGGGCTTTCCACCCGGATGGTGGATGAGATGGGGGTAGACCGATTTATGGAAGAAATCCTCAGGGTTGCGGATCAGCAGGCCATGACCGATGAAACGTTCTTCCGTTTCCTGGAACAGAGGGGGTTTTCAAAGGAAGATGCAAATTGTCTGAAAAGGGGAGAGGAGGACATCACCCTCTTTACCGGACCCCACCTGGGTGGATTCAATCAGCGCATCTCCATCCCGGAACTCATCGAATCCGTAGGAACCATGGCCGCACTCTGCATTTACGGGAAATACTGCGACCTGTCCGGTCAGGCCTGAAAACAGTTACTTTATTACGTTTGATGGTCCCGTAAAAAGTCAAAAATTATTCGTTTTCGTCATTCCAGCGAACGCGGGAATCCAGGAACATCAGGTGCTTATGGACTCCCGCGTTCGCGGGAGTGACGGCCTTGGGGACTTTTTACGAGACCATCACGTTTAATCTCCAAAAATCAATTAAATTGGCTCGACTCCAGACCCTCAATCATCCTTAAATAATCCCTTTGTGTCTCGTATACACATCTACAAATCAGAGTTAAGAAGGTTTCATCGTTTTTATGCGCCGCTTCAAGAGATGTGATATACGCTGTCCGAAGTACAGGCGGGATCAATGCGATATGATATCCTTCCTGCAGCAGGATAAGGTTCATAATAAGCCTTGCCACTCTTCCGTTGCCGTCAACAAATGGATGAATAAACACAAATTCAAGATGTGCTTTTGCCGCTGTAAGTACCGGATGCTGTGTGTTTCTGTTTTTTTCGATGTTTGCGGACAGTTCTTTGATCAAATCCGGAATTTTGTCAGGATCAGGGAGCGGATAGTGTGAACCTGAAATAAAAACCTTGTTTTTTCGATATAGGCCGGCATTCTCCGGATCAATTTTTCTATAGAACAGATGATGCATTTTAAGAATATCATCTTCAGCAATATTTTCTTTTTGTATACGTTCCATCATTTCCTGAAAAGCTTCAGCATGGCCGTATGCTTCGAGATGGTCCCTCAGAGGTTTTCCGCCAATGGTGAGACCATCTTCAATGACTACTTTTGTTTCGGATTCGGTAAGTGTGTTTCCTTCCATGGCATTACTTGACCAGGTAAGACCTATTTTATAGTAATTTCTCAAGGAAGCAACCGTTTCACTGGCCAGGGGACGCATCTCTTCTATGCGTCTTTGCTGGCCGTCAACTTTTTTTAACAGTTCCTTTATTCCCATATTCTATCTTCACCTTGTTTTTTTTCTTCTCAAATACCCGGATAAGTCAAATTACCACCCCCAGAGGAGGCGGCTTGTTTTTGTCGGTACTGGAAGGTACGCTGATTTAAATGCCTAAAGTGCCTAAAGTTAAGGAACTTCGTGACATTTTATATGGGATGGTTTTCACAAGGCCTGCCCGCCATTGCCGACATTTTGGGATATGCCCGCTTCCCTACGTGACAGTCGAGGCAGGCGGGACTGCGCGACAAATCAGAGACCAAGGGACTCTGGCAATATGTAGGCAGGGAAATCGTCCATCCTGCCTGCCGAGAGGTACAGTAACAGTTCCCTCAGCCAAGACCTTAATCGAGAACTTTAGACAATTTGAAAATGTTAAATATTATCTTAAACTTTAGGCACTTATCACCAAACAATTACCCAACTGGTAGAACCTTATTATGGTACCACTACCTGAGGTAGTGGTTTAGGCCGAATAATTAATATACCAAAGAAATCCCAAGATTTAAAGCACTTAAATACAGATCAAGGCCCAGCCCCACCATCAGTTCCAACACCATGCTATCCGGTGTGGGGGATTGGGTGACCAGGGCTGCTGCCAGGCCGATAGCGTACATCCAGGGGCTGAAGATGAAATAGCCAGCCCAGGTCCCCCAGAAGGCGGAACCAGTGCTTTTTCCGTACCGCGAACAGTCGCACACCAGGGGGAGCCAGTAAAAGAATTCGCCCCTTATTTTTCATTCTTTCCGCCGTGGTCTTGTCTCATCAAATAACTTCAGACAGTCTCTTCAGGGAATAGGTTCTATCCGATCGCTTGTTTACAAGATCCAATCTCATACTTTACGATATAGTGACAATATCCCCCTTGACACCCAAATACCACTTCAGTATAGTTCCTTCCAGAAAAACCGAGTTCATATGGGTGATACATGGAAACTTTTCCACCTATCCTAACTGTTAGCCCTCCTCTCCTCAAAAACCATCATCTCACACAAAATGATTGACATGATGGTATCGGAACGATACTATATCTCTATGCCGCCGAAGATAAAACAACTCATCAAAAGGCGTGAAATGGCAGGCTTTGTTAATCGGGGAGGCAAAGGCAGTCACCGCAACTTTGTTCATCCAAAAGTGGCAAAACCTATATCAATTTCCGGCAAAACTGGAGATGACGCCTT
>BS_KBA_SWE02_21mDRAFT_10000318_pt1 | contig 17552 bp, 13 predicted proteins | sample BalSeasSWE02_21m_FD_9196 | JGI IMG/M metagenome (IMG submission 9196)
ATCTTTTAATATGGGAATGATGTTATGCGTCTTGAGGTCCACCACCACTTTTGAAGCCTCAAGTTTTGATAAATTTAAAATAAGATTTAGTGTTTCTAGTAATCTTTGTCCCGATGCATTAATTGAACTGATCATCTTATAAGAGTTCGGATTATCTTTTAATTCGCTCATCAACACTTCACTAAATCCTAATATACCAACCATTGGTGTTCTCAATTCGTGACTCATATTAGCAAAGAAACTGGATTTGATTTTGTTCATCTCTTCAGCTTTTTCTTTTGCTATGATCAGTTCCTCAATCATCTTTTTCTTTTCTGTTATATCTTCCTTAACTGCAACAAAATGAGTAATCTTTCCATCTGAATCTTTAAGCGGCGAAATAATTGCATTCTCCCAATAAAGTTCTCCATTTTTCTTTTTATTTCTAAATTCTCCTTGCCAAGTTTCACCCTTAAGAATTGTTTTCCAAAAATCTGAGAAAAATTTATTATCATGAAAACCAGAATTTAAAAATTTTGGATTCTTCCATTTTATCTCTTCTAACGAGTAACCTGTAACTTCAGTAAACTTTGGGTTTGCAAATTCTATATTTCCAGCCGGATCAGTGATGACAACTATAGTTGGACTTTGTACAACAGCAGTTGACAATTTGAGGGATTCTTCTTCAGCGTTTTTGTGTTTTATAAATAAGCTTAATTCATGGGCAACAATTTCAAGCATTTCTATTGTCTTTTGATCATATGCTTTTGGATTATCATAACTTTGAACAACTAATACACCAAAGACTTTTCCACCAATTTTGAATGGTACTCCCAGCCAAATTTCTGGAATCGTTCCAACTATTCCAGCTTTGCCACCCTTAATTAGTTCATTTATTTCATCCCTACTTAAGATTATGGATTTTTCTTGTTCAATTACATAGCCTGTCATAGAGTCTTTTGCCGGCCACTCTGAAATATCATCGACTTCATCTGTATCAACATCAGATCTTAACATACCTGTTTTTTCGTCATAAAGTGCGATGAAAGAAATTGTTTACATTTATTATTGCTGATAATTCTATCCTAATATTCTCAAACAATTCGGTTAGTGTTTTATATTTAATTGTAGCATTTGCAATATTGTACTGTACTTTTTGTACAATTTCAGATTGTTTCCGATCAGTTATATCTTCAACTGCGCCATATATACCAAGTAATTTATTTTCTTTTTTGTCCCAGACAGGTTGCGCTGATGATCGTACCCAAACGAGCGACCCATTTTTGTGGTAAGTCCTGATTTCACGATTTACTTTTTCGTTCCTTCTTAGTTTTGCCAAATCTAAATCATCCAGTTCAAGTTCTTCAGGATGTAATGTTGCTCTCCATCCGCCGATTTTAAAATATTCTTCAACTGTATAGCCGGTAATTTTTTCGAATGAGCCAGCAATCCAGACAACTTTATGGAACCCATTTTCGTCCGCTTGCGTAGAAAAAAGATAATCTGAAGTTAAATTAGAAATAGTACGATACCTTTGTTCACTTAATGCTAATGCTTCTCCGATTCTTTTCTTTTCAGTAATATCATTTGCAATTGCAACTATTACTTTTTTATTAAAATAAGTACCAGGATATAAACGGACATCCTTTAAAAACTCTTCACCATTCCTTCTTTTTCCCCAAAATTCAAATTGCTGTTTTTCTCCCAAAAATGCTTTTTGAACCATTAAACCGACTGACTCTAAATCATTTTTACCAGGAGCACTAACAAAATCCGGGGTTTTCCCTATTAAAGTTTCTTTATCATAACCATACATTAACACAGCACCTTCATTAACATCAAGGAAAACACCATTTTCATCTTGAATATAAATAGATTCTGATACGCTGTTAAAAAGTCCTCTATAACTTAATTCACTTTGTCTTAGTAATTCATTAGTATTATTTTGATCAGTTACATCTAATACAGAAGATTGGTAACCGATAATTTTTCCAGTTTCATCAACAATCGAAGTTGCAAGACCATGTGCAATAAATTCTGATCCATCACTTCGCTTCGCTATGTAATCACCTTCCCACCTGCCTTTTTTAGTTAATGCAGCGAGAATGGAATCAGCATCTTTTTTGCTTTTAATCAATTCTTCTATTTTTTTACCTAAAACTTTACTCTTATTGGGGTAATTCCAAAGGTTTAAAAATGCTGAATTAAGATCAATGATTTTCCCATCAAGATTGGCTATGCTGTTAGCTGCTATGGAAGATTCAAATACAATATTTTTAAGTCTTAACGATTCTTCAGCATCTAAATTAATAATGGTATTTCCGGTGGCATTAGATATCTTTTGGGATTTGAGTTCTTTTTGCGCAGATGGTTCAGGATATGCTTCTGTAATTTCTTTTAAAAGACTTATAATAGATTTTTTATCCGGTACTTTACTCTTTTCAAGATATTCAATTGTTGTCTTGATCTTCTTTTTCAGAGTATTCAATCCTTTTTCCCTTTTGTTCATTAACTTCTACTCCGACTTTAACAAAACCAACTTAGTCGTACATTGTTTGATCTAATCTTGATAAGTTCTTCTTGTATAAATAACGCTGACAAGACAAAGGTGTAATGATCAGCAGAAATGTTTTCGTTGTAATTTAATCATTGTAATAGTAAATCATTCATTATACAATATTATCCTTATTAGCAGTCTAAATGTAAAGAAATTTGGTTTTTGAATGCAATTAAGTACGAAAAAAAATAAAAGATCATTTAATAAGTTGACGCATATGCGATTTATCGGGAGTACTCTCTTATCAAGTTTCTAATCCCGCTATTCGGGAAGAAAATTACGTAAAGATATTTTATAGTGCACGTTTCTTTTGCAACTTATCTGGAATTTATCCCGATGTAAATAGGGACTAGAAAAGGAAATAAAGTATTTATTTGCAGTTTTGATTTAACGCCTGCCCCAATTCATTAGAAGAGAAATCTTGTTCTCTTTCATTCTGAACGAAGAGAGGAATCTTTCCATACTAAACAATTCTAAATTTATCCGCTTCTGATGGATTGAACATTAACCATTAAACATTTTAGTTACATCTCCATCTCGGCAGTAACTGGTTTACCCTTAACAAACTGTCCTTGGTCAATATGTTCCTGAGTAATGTAAACAATACCATCTTCATCATGGGGATCACCATAAGTACTATGGCAGGATTTTAATCCGCCAAATATCTTTCTAACATCGCAAATGTAAACCAAATCTCCTGGATCAGCAGCCATCTTTGCCATATCATTTTTAGAAAAATGCATCAAATCATCTGCATCATCTTGCAGCTTCCAATTAACTTTTATTCTTTCACCATCACGCTCATTAACCTTACTGCCTTTAAAAGTTTCCTTTGCTTTTGCAATTCCCCAAACAGTTAAGCCTTCCGTATGGGTAGCCTCAGAATACTTTGAGTAATAGTTTGATGAGATTACAACAAATACAAGCATAATTGCAGTAAGAACTAACAGTATCGGAAGTGAGGCAACATTAAAAATTACCATCATAAATAATGCGCCGGATATAAATGTAATTCCCGTCATAATTGATTTATGATTGGGATTGGTTTTTATCTTTTCCACAATCTTCTTTTGCCAGTCTCTTGTTACAGTTGTAAGCACGCCAACAAACACGCACACAAATAAATTGTAAAGCGCGCCAATGTAAGTGTAAGGATGCGCGGGATCAAAATCAGTTCCGTGATCAAAAATTTGAATTAGTGGTTGCGGATAGTACATACCAAGTACCATCAAAGCAACGCCAACTACAAATGTGGCAATGACGGATGCGTTAGTAAACTTACGCCAAAATACTCCAAGAAATATTGCAACAACTAACGGGGGAGTAAGTGTAGAGTGAAAAAATCCGTGTGCTTCATAAACTGTAGGAAAAGCGCTAAATGGTATTACAGCAAGAACACCCATTATTGTAAATAAAGCCGTTGCAATTCTTGCGGCGCCTAATTCCTGCTTGTCTTCTTCCTTAAAGCTCTGTACTTTTTTTGTCAGCCACTTCTTTGCCGGGCGATGAATATCATTGATATAAACTGCTGCTGTTGCGTTCAGTAAAGTATCTACTGTAGACATTAGTGCCGCAGTAAGTGCAGCCATTATAAATCCAAAAACGCCGGGATGCGAAATTATATTTGCCACAACTACAAAAACTGCATCTGGATTTGTGTTTGCTGGTACAACATCAGGATGGGCTACAGAAATCGCTTTTGCAATCCAGCCGGCATTGCCAACTACAACTGCAGAAATTGGAAGCATAAATAAAATATTAAACACTGCAGCTTTACGTCCTTCATCAACACTTTTGGTAGCCATAAAACGCATTACCAATCCCATGTTCATAAACAAAAATCCAACGGAGCCCGCCACTCCATCCTGCCAAAATATTCCCACAAAATTAAATCCTGGTGGATTATTGAAATTTGCTAATGGCAGCTTCCAAGTTGTTGGCAGAAGATTCCAGAAGATTCCAAATCCACCTATGTAATCAATACCAAGAAAAAATACTAAACCGCCTGCAAAGATTAGAACAAATCCTTGAGCAAGATCCGTAAAGATTACTGCAGTCTGTCCACCATATGTAACATAGATACCTACTATCAATGCGATAACAATTACTAATCCCATCAACGTTGTTTGAAAATGAATTCCAAGTATTGTAAAATCCTGAGGTAGTAATGGCAGTATTGCTTTGCCCATAGTTAAAAATCCGATGCCAACGTAACCAATCATATAAAGTAAAATTAAAATTGTTGCCAGAAATCTTGTTCCGGGTGAAAATCTTTTTTCAAAGTATTCTGGTATTGATCGGATCCTTGTGTAAACAATTATCGGAAGCCAGCCAAATATGAAAAATGGAACAAAAAACCAATCGTTCATATAAGTCATTGTAGATGCAAAACCGTCTGTAAATCCTTTTGCGGAGTATTTTATAAAACTATGACTCCCAACTCCTGTGGCAACAATAGACATTGCAATTAACCACCAGGCAAAACGCCTTCCGCCAAAAAAGAAATCTGTTGTTGTACGATTGTACTTACTGAAGTATGAACCAAAAGCCATAATAGCAATAAAGTAAATTACCATTACAATCCAATCGGTCGAGGTACCTAAACTGTGATGTACTTCCATAAAAATTATTTTTTTGTTAAAGAAATAGTTTGAGTTTTGTTATAGATATAAAGCTGCTAAAATCAATAAAACGTGTATTGCCATAAAATAAAAGTATCCAAATATCGTAACATTCCACCAGTAACGATGACGTTTTTTCTGAAAGTTTATGGCTTTAGCTTTTTTAATAAGAATCATACCGCTTAAAAAAAACGCTCCTCCTACACCATAAAGGTAAATAAAAGGAAGCCAGGTATTAGAAAATGAAGGCATAACGTAATCCTAAAAAATTAATAATGTCAACATAGATTCAGTATCAAATTGCTTCCTAATTGATTGATCCGTTTAATATCGTTGATTTAGAAATAATCTGTTATTGTCATTCCCACGGAGGTGGGAATCTATTCCTTAAAAAAATTATGGATTCCCGTTTTCACAGGAATGACATTTAAAATCAAATTATGGCTTGTCACAAGTGTTCTATTTTCCTAAAAGTACAAAGCTGCAATAATCAAAAAAGCATGCAAAATCATAAAAAAGAAATAACCGCCAAATAAAACCTTGACCCAAAATCTATGCTGTTTACGTTTTGTATTTAATGAACCGCTTTTGATAATAATATACATTCCGGCAAAAAAGAAAACTCCGCCAACACCGTACAGATAAATAAATGGCAGCCATGTATTGAAGAAATCGGGCACTGTAATCCTTATTTATTATTTTTTTCTAAAATAATTCTTACTTCTAACTTAAATATTATCTGGCAAAATCGTAAACACAATACGAATCTATCAATTAAAAATTAGCAAAAACAAACATTTTTATTAGATTTAACATTAATTTAACATTAAAATAATGTTAGCTTAACATTGCACTGATCCGCATTTCATATCTTTCTGCAGTTAATAAACTATTTCTACACAAAAACAAGGATACAAAATGAGAAGAGAGAATCGTTTAGGATATCTGTTTATTCTGCTTGCAATAATCCCAATGCTTATAATTGGCTGTAAGAAGAGAACAGATCAGGTTGAACAAACTGTTATTACAGTAAAAGGTTCCGATACAATGGTTAACCTTTCACAAAAATGGGCTGAAGAATATATGAAGCTTCATCCGGATGTTTCACTTCAAGTAACAGGCGGTGGATCTGGAACTGGTATTGCAGGATTGCTTAATAAAACAACTGAAATTGCTAATGCATCACGTGAAATGAAATCTTCTGAATTGGATGATGCAAAATCTAAAGGATTGAGTCCTTATCAGTACCAAGTTGCACTTGATGGTATTGCGCTCATCGTTCATTCGGAAAATAAAGTTGATAACTTAACAATAAAACAATTGAGTGATATTTTTTCCGGTAAAATTACAAATTGGAAACAACTTGGCGGAGCTAATATGCCTCTTACACTTTACGGAAGGGAAAACAGCAGTGGTACTTACGAATTCTTTAAAGAGCATGTACTTGGTAAAGTTGATGGAAGACAGGTTGATTATTCTCCTTCGACTCAGGTTTTGCAGGGCACTGCAGCACTTGGCGAAGCAGTTGCACGCGATGTTAAAGGAATTGGTTACGGTGGTGTAGGTTACTTTGCAGAGAGAAATGATGTAAAAATATTACACATTAAGAAAGATGAAAATTCTCCGGCAATTACACCAGCTGAAAACAATAAGGTTAATTATGATGCCATTTGGTCAGGCGATTATTCTATTTCCCGTTATCTTTATTGCTACACTAATGGTGAAGCGACAGGAAAACTTAAAGACTTTATGGATTATATAGTTTCACCTTCAGGCCAAAATATTGTAAAATCGATGGAATACATTCCATTGCCTTCTAAATAGCAAAATATTGAATTACTAGAAAGCTTCTTTGGAGAGAGAGAAGCTTTCTTAACTAAAATTTAAGTTGAACAAAAAGAGAGAGAAAAAATGAAAAAGTACTTACTTGGTGCATTTGTCTGTATTACCCTTATATCAACAGCGGTTGCGCAGGATAATTCAGGTGGTAAAATTTCAGGTTATATGTTTGGGGATTATTTCTACAATGTTATGAGAGACACCACAATAGACGATCTCTCTAATTCAGCACTTTCCGGGCAAAAAGATATTAACGGATTTCAATTCAGAAGAATTTACTTTACTTACGATTATAAAATATCTGATAAATTCAGCACCAGATTAAGATTGGAATCTCAAACTGTAGTCGGTGTTCAAAACACTTTATTTCTAACATTCATTAAAGATGCCTATCTGCAATGGAAAGAAATTTTTGATGGAAGTAGTTTAATATTCGGAATTCAGCCACCGCCAACTTTTACAGTCTCTGAATCAATATGGGGTTATCGTTCACTTGAAAGAACCATTATGGATTTGAGAAAAGTAGCCAGTTCCCGTGATTTTGGAATTTCCTTAAAGGGTAAGCTTGTCTCCAGTGGCAAAGTAAATTATTGGATAATGTATGGTAACGGAAGCGTGTTTGAAAGTGAAGGTGATAAATTTAAACGTGCTTATGCACATCTTGATTTCCTTCCTACCGATAATTTTAGAATAACCGTTTACGGTGACTACAGATTTAAACCAAAAAAAACTTATTCTAATGTATNATATAACAATGANGCTTTGTTGACTTCGCTTNTCCTTGGTTATAAAGAAAAAAANAANTTTTCANTAGGATTAGAGACATTTTTACAGAGTAATAGTAATGACGTTAGCANTAACTCAACTGTAAGTAATCGAAATGGTCTNGGAATCTCAGCTTTTGGATCTTATAGTTTTACTGAAACACTTGCAGGAATATTAAGATACGATTATTTTGATCCTAATATTTCNGGAGACTTTAAGGGCGATTCCAGAAATTTCTTTGTAGCAGGTATGGAAATTAAATTACACGATAAAGTAAGCATTATTCCAAACTTGGAATTTGAAACTTATGAAACTCCAGTTAATGGATTAAGTATAGATCCATCATTAACTGCAAGAATAACATTTTACTATGAGTTTTTATAAGTTATAAATCATAAGTTTAACCAATGATTGAACAAGAAAAAGAATTTTATTCTAAATCAAAAGATTCTAAGTACGGGAAAAGAATTAAAAAATTCACCCGTACTAAAGAATCATTGATAAAAATATTCTTTACCATAAACGGCGTTGCCGCCCTGATATTTATTATTCTAATCTTTATCTTTTTATTTAAAGAAGGATTCAAGTCATTAGAGCACATTGGTCTTTTGGATTTTCTTTATACTACTAGAGCTGGCGCTGATGGATCGACTCAGACGGTATTTGAATGGTATCCAACTTCAACTGAACCAAGATATTCACTGATCCCTCTAATCCTTGGAACGTTGTTAACTGCCATTCCCGCTACTATAATTTCCACAATATTTGGTGTGGCCGCTGGTATATATCTTTCCGAGGTAGCAAATCCTAAATGGAAAGAATTTCTAAAACCATTAATAGAGTTATTTGCTGGAATACCTACTGTGGTCCTTGGATTTATTATGCTGGTAATAGGTGCATCATTTTTTAATGATTTACTTAATCCTGCTAACAGATTAAATGCTTTTGTTGCTGCAATTGGATTATCATTTGTTATCATACCAGTAATTGCATCATTAACCGAAGATGCTCTCCATTCAATCCCAAATGATTTAAGAATGGCTTCTTATGGATTGGGTGCAACAAAATGGCAGACAATAAGCAGAGTAATTCTTCCCGCAGCTTTTAGTGGAGTATCTGCAAGTGTAATCTTAGGATTTGGTCGCGCCATTGGTGAAACTATGATTGTACTTATGGCTGCTGGTAATGCTGCTAATATCACTGCAAATATTTTTCTTAGCGTTAGAACTATGACCGCAACAATTGCTGCTGAAATGGGAGAAGTCTCTCAAGGATCTGATCATTATTACTCACTGTTTTTTATTGGTATAGTTCTATTTACTATAACTTTTATTTTAAATCTTATTGCTGAAATGATTATCAACAAGATGAGAAAGAAGAATACATTTTGATAGGGAAAAAATGTTAGAACTTCGTAAAAAGAAAAAAGACTTTGTTGGAAGCTTAGCAATTTGGTTTGTTAGGATAATGTTCTTTTCACTTGTTTTAGTATTGATGCTTCTTCTAGGAAAAATTGTAGAACAGGGAATTGGAACTATTTCTTTTGAATTTATTTTTGATGATCCTAAAAACAATATGACAGAGGGCGGTATTTTCCCTGCTATCTTTGGAACTATTGCTGTAACACTAATTATGATTTTAATGGCTGTCCCACTCGGAGTATGCTCGGCAATTTATCTTAATGAATATGCAAAGGATTCGTTTTTTACCAGGATTATCAGAACCTCAATAAATAATCTCGCCGGAGTTCCATCAATAGTATTTGGTTTATTTGGATTGGGTTTCTTTATCCTATTTATTGGAAGAGGCATGGATGAAGTTCTTGAGACCGGTTTGCTCTTTGGTCAGCCGGCTTTAATCTGGGCATCTGCAACACTTGCTGTGCTTGTGCTTCCGATTGTCATTGTTTCAACTCTTGAGGCATTAAATTCTGTGCCTAAGTCCCATCGTGATGCTTCTTATGGATTAGGGGCAACTAAATGGCAGACAATTAAAAGTGTTGTGCTGCCTCAAGCTCGTCCTGGTATATTAACGGGAACAATATTAGCAATCAGCAGGGGAGCAGGAGAGACAGCGCCGATTCTATTTCTAGGTGCAGCATTCTTTCTTCCAAATCTTCCTGTAACAGATTTATGTATTGGAGATTATTGTATCCCAATGATCAATCCAGCAAAACAATTTATGTATTTGGCATATCACATTTTTATTTTGGCAACACAATCATCAAATCCGACAAAGACTTTACCTATCCAGTACGGATCCACCTTAGTTTTAATCGGACTTACATTTTTATTAAATATAACAGCAATAATATTTAGATATAGATTTAGAAAATCTTTAGGCAGACTTTAATATTATAATAGAAACAGAAAATGAAAGAAATTAAAATTGTAATAAAGGACCTTAATCTCTTCTATGGAGAGAAACAAGCATTAAAAAATATAACTCTTAATATCCCTGATAAAAGAGTTACTGCATTTATAGGTCCCTCAGGATGCGGTAAATCTACCTTCCTTAGAGTATTAAATCGTATGAATGATTTAATTGATAATGTAAAGGTGGATGGGGAAGTTTCTGTTGACGGTGTAAATATTTATGATAAAAATATTGATGTTGTTAATCTCAGGAAAAATATCGGTATGGTATTTCAGAAATCAAATCTTTTTCCAAAAACCATTTATGAAAATATTGTTTACGGACCTAAGATAAATGGAATAAAGGATAAAAAGACTCTTGATGAAATTGTTGAGAAAACTTGTCAACAGTCAGCAATTTGGGATGAAGTAAAAGACAGATTGAACGAAAACGCATTGAGTTTATCAGGCGGGCAGCAGCAAAGATTATGTATTGCTCGTGCTCTGGCGGTTGAGCCTGAAATTATTTTAATGGATGAACCGGCAAGTGCACTTGATCCGATTTCAACCGCAAAGATTGAAGAACTGATCCATGATTTGAAACAAAAATATACAATTGTAATAGTAACGCACAATATGCAGCAAGCAGCCCGTGTAAGTGATATGACTGCATTTTTCTATATCGGTGAATTAATAGAATTTGATCGCACAACCAAAATTTTTACTAATCCTTCTATAAAACAAACTGAGGATTATATTTCTGGAAGATTTGGTTGATAGTTTTTAATTTTGTGTCATTCCGAACTTGTTTCGGAATCTATAGTTATTTTATGGAGAGAACAAAGGAGAATAAATGGAACGACTGTTAGATGAACATCTTGAAAAATTAAAAACCCGTGTTATCAAAATGTGCAGCCTTGTAGATGAACAGGTTCAGTCTGCTATCCAAGCAGTTGAAGAAGATAACCTGGAGTTAGCACAATCAGTTATTGATCGTGATAAAAAAGTAAATAAATATGATGTAAAAATTGATAAGATTTGTCAGAAAATTTTTGCACTAGCTCAACCAGTGGCAATGGATTTAAGATATATCATGTCATCACTTACTATTAACAGTAATCTTGAACGCATTGGTGATATAGCGGTTAACATCGCTGAAAATATTATACTAATTCAGAAAAAACCTGAATTTTACAAAAACACAAAAATTGAAGAAATGTTTAATCTTACAAAACGGATGCTAAAGAATTCAATTGATGCTTTTATTAGTGGTAATCCTGAACTTGCAAAAGAAGTTATACTTACGGATGATATAGTTGATAATTTGAATGTGGAAAATCATCTCACTCTAAAATCTATTATGAAACAGAATCCAGATAACATTGAATCAGCTGTAGCATTGCTAGTAATCTCCAGGGAGTTAGAAAGGTTAGCCGATCATTCAACCAACATTGCTGAAGATGTATTCTTTATTGTTGAAGCACAAATGATAAAACATAAATATGAGAAATTTATTTTTGGTGATGATGATATTGATAATGAAGATGACAAAATTGAAACAGAATCTTAGCCCAAAATTGTTTCAAGTGATTCTATATAAAGTGTTTTTGTTTCCTCAGTTTTAGATGGTTCTATTAGTGAATTGAGTTTATTTGCAAAGAACATTCCCCAGCTATTGATTACAATAAAGTTTGGAAAATTTGAACTGGTCTTTTTTATCCTTTGTGAATAATGTTTAGTTAAAAACTTTTTAATTAGTTCTGCTTCCTGAGTTAGCAGCCATTTTATAATCTCTTTTTCTTTATCAAAAGATTTATCATTAAAAAAAGTTAGAATTGCTTCGTGTATTAGTTTGTTGTTTTCGGATACAATTTCTTTTTGTCCAAAATATTCTTTTAGTTTTTGCTTTAATGTATTAGGCTCCTTTTCTAATATTAATTTAACCTGTTCAATAAAATTTTCACACTCCCATTTCAGTGCTGAAAAATATAAATCATCCTTTGAAGTAAAGTAGTGATAGATAGTTGCTTTCCCGATTCTGATATCGCGCGCAACTTCGTCAAGAGTAGTTTTATTTAAACCATGGCGTGCAAATCTTTTTGCTGCAGCTTTTATTATTTGGATTTTTCTTTCGTTCGCCATTAGTCATTAAATATTATCAATTAAAAAATAATGATTAGCCTTTTAACAAGTAAGCCTTTTAATCAATATTTATCGAATTCTCTTTTAGGAAGTAAAAGATTAAAAATCAAACTTAATGATACAACCAGCAAGCAGCCTATTACATTGTACCATAAAAAGGGGATGGAAGTAAATAGGAAACAATAAAGAACAAATGATTCTGCAATTATTGCACTGATAAATACAGAATCACCAGAAACCTTTTTTGTGTAAAATGCTACAAGAAATATTCCAAGTATAGTCCCATATACAAGCGACCCAAGAATATTTACGGCTTCAATCAATGAACCTAACTCACTAGCCAGTAGCGCAAAAATAATAGCGTAAAAACCCCAACCAACAGTTACGAATTTTGAGAATTTAAGATAATGTTCATCGTTCGCATTCTTATTTATTAGTCTTTTATAAATATCTATTAGAGAAGTTGAAGCTAAAGAATTTAATTCAGCAGACGTTGAGGACATTGAAGCTGCAATTATCGCAGCCAGTAGCAATCCAATTAAACCAACAGGTAAATAATTAACAATGTATGTTATAAAGATATAATTTGTATCATTTGTATCAGCATCTGAATTATTCTTTTTAATTAAATCCTTTGCACTTGTCCTAATTTCTTTTTCCCTTTGTGAAATTTTATCGAGCTCAATCGACACATCCTTATTCGAATTAACGTTTGAATTCAAAAACTCTCTTAATTTTTCTCTTTTATTTTTTTGAAGTAATTCAAATTCATTCTCCAATTTTGAATATTCGCTAGAATATGAACCTGATTTTACTTTGTTTGTTTCCACGGAATTAAAAAATAGTGGGGGAGTAACAAATTGAAAAAAAACAAACACCATCGCTCCAATGAAAAGAATAATAAATTGCATTGGAATTTTTACAAGACCGTTTACCAGCAAACCCATTCTGCTCTGGGTAATATTCTTTGCTGAAAGATATCTTGCAACCTGCGAATGATCAGTGCCAAAATAACTTAACATTAAAAAAGTACCGCCGATTATTCCCGACCAGAATGTATATCTATCATTAAGATTAAAAGAAAAATCTATAGCATTTAACTTTCCCATTTTACCCGCAATGTAGGCAGCATCAATTACTGAAATATCTTTTGGCAATAGAAAATAAATCATAAAGAATGCAGCAAACATTCCGATCGTTATAATAGATAACTGCAGAATGTGTGTTTTGTTAACTGCATTTGTTCCACCAATTGAAGTGTACACGATGACCATCACGCCGATAAGTATAATTGTGGTATTCAGTTCCCAACCAAATATGACAGAAAGTATTAATGCGGGTGCGTAAATTGTAAATCCTGCCGCAAGTCCTCGCTGACTGAGAAACAAAACGCTTCCAAGTAAACGATTTTTAAGATCAAATCTTATCTCAAGATATTCGTAAGCAGTGTAAACATTTAGCTTGCTGTAAATGGGAACAGCCGTAATGGAAAGAATTATCATTGCAATAGGTAAGCCCAAATAGAATTGTACAAAACGCATTCCATCAACATAAGCTTGACCGGGTGTTGAAAGGAAAGTAATTGCACTTGCTTGTGTAGCCATAATAGATAAGGCAATAACCCACCACGAACTGCTTTTACCCGTTCGCAAATAGTCATCTACATTTTTTGTTTTGCGGGTTTTCCATGCTCCATAAAAAACGATGAAGCCTGTAAATCCGCACATTACTATCCAATCAATAGTACTCAACTAAAAGCCTTTGTGAAAAGATAGAAAAGAGAAATCAGAACAATAAGTTCACCAAACACGAGCAAATAAATTTTATTCCATGAGCCTAAGAAAGGGGGCTTTTCATCATTATGCTTATCTTGATCATCATTCATTTACTTACCTGAGTAAAGTAAGTTGATGAATAATTTTATCGCACCCTCAACTCCAGCAGGAATTTCTCTAAAGAATGATAATCCGGTATAAACAAAAGTTCCTTTACCATAATTTGTAACCAGTAAGGATCCTGTCTTGGGAGTTTCTCCTTTGTCATTCATAGATAAAAGTGCCATGTAATTATTGTCCCATTCATTTGGGAAATATAATCCTCGTTCCTGAATCCAACCATTAAAATCTTCACTTGTAATCTTAAATGGTTTATTAAAAACCTGATGATCAGTTTTAAGAATGCTTACTTTAGAATCCTCATCAGTTACACGGTCTCGGGAAATCTTTAGCGGTAAAACTCCAGGATCCATTATAAGATCACCAGTTGTGTTATACTGTGAAATCAATGTTCCGCCTTGTTCAACATATTTTACCAATTCTTTATGAAATGCTGCTAGATTGTCCCTTGTGTTATATGCACGAATTCCAGTTATAATCACATCAAACTGATCAAGATTGTTTGAATCAAAATGTTTGTCATCAATTAATGTTACATCAAATCCAAGATCTGTAAGAAACTCAGATATCTTATCGCCGGAACCAACAATGTATCCAATCCTATTAACTCCATCCTTCTCAAAATTAAATAATTCAAGTTTTGATTCGACTTCATAGAAAATAGTCTGAGGAAGAATGTGTTTGTATTCTATTAGTGTCATGCTTTTCGAATATGTCTTGTTATCAATCAATATTTCTGCAGATAATACTGATTTAGAATTATTGTTTGCTGGAAATACTTTTACGTAAAAATCTTTTTTTTGATTTATTTTATCAAACTGAAAATTTATTTCTCTTGGTTCAACTTTCCAATCGTTACTACTGTTTAGGATTATTTTCCCAGATGTAGAATATTTAAATGACTGAACTGTTACTTTAATTTCTTTTTCAGCTTTACTGTTAAAAAAATAAATATCTTTATCAAGGTTTACAGTTACAGGTGGAGTTATAACCACAGGTTTATAAACTTCTCCATCAACAGGATCAGTAATTCTATAAAATACCGGTACAGAAAGTGTTAACGGGATATTATTATGACTAATAATAAAATTACCAACTAACCTTGTTTTTTCTTCAGGTAAACCAACTAAATTTTGATCACTGATGTTATACGTCCCAACCTTGTGATCATTTTGTAGCCAGTATGGTTGCGAGATAGGAGTATTTTCAGAAATTAATAAATTAAAATTAAAAGAACTCAGTTCTCCCTTAACGAGTTTCGTATTTTTGATTTTTAAATCACTTAAAGAGCCGATACTGACATTAGTAAGGTTTAGATTTATGTTGCTTCTGTTTACGATAGAAGATTTCACTTTCAAAGTATCACCAATTGAAACAAATTCATTATCAGCGATTGCTTCGATCCAAATCCCAGCACAGGATCTGATTAACTCAGTAATTTCTTTAAGCTTAACTTCTTTCCAATATTCATCTTTTAAATTTGATATTCTTTCATAAATTGAAAATAATTTATCCAAACTTGAAGAAGGATTATCATCGTCAAACTCTTGTAAAGTTTTTATTATCAAAGAATGAATTTCATTTCCACCATCAACCCGATTCCAACTCAAATTAATACCTTCAAACATGTCGTCTTGAACAGAATCGCCTTTAAGTATAGTAAAGTAGTTTAGAACGTTATTTCTTATTCCAGATGAACCAAATCCCTGGCTTTTATGCATTGATCTGCTCAAAGCAGAAATTTCGGTATAAGATTTTCCAAGCAGGGAATTATACTCTCCAAGATTCAGTGATGGAATTTTTGACATATCCATATTTGTGTTTTGCAAAGCAGGAAGCCACGCGTTCCAGAAAACTCTTCTTGGCTGCCAGGTGTTTACATATTGCAATTGCTCAGGAAAAGCTTTTGGGTCATTGGCTAAATCAAATGCTTCTGATGCTAAAATTGCAGATGCTGTATGATGCCCGTGTCCGCCTTGACCAGTAGGAGGAAATCTTGTTATAATTATATCAGGACGGAATTTTCTTATTACCCAGACAACATCACTTAAGATTTTTTCTTTATCCCAAAACTCAAAGGTTTCTTCGGGTGATTTAGAGTATCCAAAATCTATTGCGCGGGTAAAAAACTGTTCTCCGCCATCACGTTTTCTTGCTTCGAGTAATTCTTGTGTTCTTAATACTCCAAGTTGATCAGATTGTTCCGTTCCGATTAAATTTTGTCCGCCATCGCCACGAGTCATTGAAAGATAACCGGTTCTCGTTAGCTTGCGATTTGCTAAGTAAGAAATTAAGGAAGTGTTTTCATCATCAGGATGTGCGGCGATATACAAGACACTGCCAAGTACATCTAACTTTTCCAATGCTAGTTTTACTTCTGATGAACTGTATGATGATTTAGGTTGAGCAAAAAGGATTTGATAGGAGATACTACAAAACAGCAATAAGGATTTTAGTTTCATAAATTATTTCGTTTGTTAGATAATCGACAAAAAGTTGTTCCGATTATAGCACAATAAGGCTAAATATCCAAGATAAAATGTTTGAACAGCTAATTGATGTGTTTGAAGTCTTTAATAAAGAAATCATTCCTGATTTTCTTATTCATTAAGACCTATATTTTTTATATTTTCACAAGTAATTAAAGAAAAAATCCTATGGCTGTAACATTAAATGAAATAGTAATCGGCGATAACAGACCCTTTGTTCTTATTGCCGGACCTTGTGTTGTTGAAAATGAAAAAATGATTCTGGAAATCGCAGAAGCAATAAGAAAAATTACTGCTGAATTAGGTATCCCTTTCATTTTCAAATCAAGTTTTAAAAAAGCTAACAGAACAAACTTAAAATCTTTTACTGGATTGGGTGATGTAGAATCAATCGCAATTCTTAAAAAAGTCAAAGATCAGCTCAAATTATCTGTTGTTACTGATATTCATACTGAATCCGATATAGATATTATTGGGGACGCTGTTGATATTTTACAGATTCCCGCTTTCTTATCACGACAAACGGATCTATTAATTGCAGCAGGAAAATCAGGAAAAGTTGTTAATATAAAAAAGGGGCAATTCCTTGCACCAGAAGATATGAAACACGCCGCAGATAAAGTTTCTTCAACAGGTAATAATAAAATTATGGTAACAGAACGAGGCACTACCTTTGGTTATCATAATCTTGTAGTGGATATGCGTTCACTAGTTATTATGAGAGAACTTGGATATCCAGTTGTAATGGATGCAACTCATGCTGTTCAACTTCCAAGCAAAGATTTAATTAGCGGCGGACAACCTAAATTTATAAAACCACTTGCACGTGCTGCTATGGCTGTTGGAATTGATGCATTATTTCTTGAAGTTCATCCTGATCCAAAAAATGCGTTAAGTGATGCAGCAAGTCA
>BS_KBA_SWE02_21mDRAFT_10000319_pt1 | contig 17509 bp, 15 predicted proteins | sample BalSeasSWE02_21m_FD_9196 | JGI IMG/M metagenome (IMG submission 9196)
GACAGGAGAAACGGCACTACAGGCGTTTAGAAAACATGTTCACCCTGGTTTTGCGATATTCTTTATTATAGCTTTAACGGCAGGTGTTTCGGGCAGTGTAATGGGAGTTATGGGTATAGTTTCTGAGATTTGCTTTGAATGGTCTAAAGGAGCTGTAGATGGTGGAATTCACCCCGTATATTTTGCTGGTTTCTTTGTCACTTTGGTTTACTTTATTTTTTGGAATGGAAAGACTCAATTTTTTGAAAGAGCTTTGGCCGTAATTGTAGCGATTATGTCTGCAAGTTTTTTATTAAATTTCTTCATCATGATGCCTCCTCCAATGGATATTATAAAAGGATTAATGCCAGGTATTCCTAGTTCACTTAGTGAGAACGATAAACCACTTTTAATTATAGCATCTTTAGTTGGTACCACCGTTTTTTCAGGATTGTTTATTATACGTACAACTTTAGTAAAGGAAGCAGGTTGGAGTATTAAAGATTTTAAACAGCAACGTAATGATGCAATAGTTTCTGTATCTCTTATGTTTATTATTAGCGCGGCTATTATGGCTGCTGCTGCAGCGACCTTGTATGTTGAGGGTATTGAAATGACAAAAGCTTCCCAAATGATTGAGTTATTAGAGCCTTTAGCAGGTAGTTTTGCAACATCAGTATTTGCTATTGGTATTATTTCAGCAGGGGTTTCATCACAGTTTCCAAATGTTTTAATGTTACCATGGTTATTATGTGATTATAATAATTCAGAAAGAGAAATGACCTTGCCGAAATATAGAATAATGGTGCTATTAATATCATTATTAGGGCTTGTTGTTCCTATTTTTGGAGGAAGTCCAATAGTAGTAATGATAATATCACAGGCATTGAATTCTGTTATTTTACCTGCGACTGTGGGAGGTATAATATATTTAACGAACAGAAAGGATTTGATGGGGAAATATAAAAACTCTACCTTAACAAATGTGTTTTTAGGATTGATTTTACTGTTCTCAATATTTACTTCTGTAATAGGAATTAGAGGGTTAATTGATACAATATCGAGTTTATAATTATGAGTATTACAAATGATTTGAAACAATGTGCTTACCTGCCATTAAAACAACTACCTAATAGAGTTTGGAGAACCTATGGAGGAGGAGCATTAATAGATAAATGGAAAAAAAAACCAGAAGCTGATGGGAATATGCCTGAGCAATGGATAATGTCTACAATTACAGCTAGGGGAAAAGGACGACCAGAAGATGAAGGTTTAACTTTATTAGAAACACCAATAGGCGTAATATCTCTAAAGGAGTTAGTGGAGTCTGATAAGGAATTATACCTAGGTAAAGCACTAGCAGAAAAATTTGGAACAACTGGTGTGCTTATTAAAATGTTAGACTCTAACGAAAGACTTACTATACAAGTGCATCCAGATAAAGAGTATGCGAAAAATGTATTTAATTCTGTATTTGGTAAAACAGAGTCTTGGTATGTTTTAAACAAACGTGAGATAGGTGGAGAACCAAGTGTTGTTTACATGGGGTTTAAAAAAGGGGTTACTAGAGAAATGTGGAAAGAATATTTTGTGAGCCAAGATATTGAAGGGATGATAAGTTGTTTGCACAAAATTGAAGTAAACCCCGGTGATGCTTTTATGATTTATGGTGGAGTGCCACATGCTATTGGCAGTGGTTGTTTTCTTTTAGAAGTACAAGAGCCTACAGATTATACCATGCGTGTAGAAAAAATCACACCAGCGGGTTTAAAAATATCAGATGAATTGATACATCAAGGGGTTGGTGAAGAAATAATGTTAGCATGTTTTCACTATGATACCTATTCATACGAAGAAGCACTTAATGCTTGGAAAGTTTCTCCTGAAATTATTGATAAGTCAGATGAGTTTCGTCTTTATTCAATTTTCGACAGCAAGCACACAAATTGTTTTGGTGTAAAAGAACTTGAATTAAATGGTGAATTTGAATTGAAAGGGAATGGGAGTTTTTATGTAGCAGTAATTTATTCAGGTGAAGGAACCATGTTTTGTAATGGAAAGGAGTATAGTTATACTCAAGGTGATGAAATATTCTTTTCAGCGGCAATCGAGAGGGTAACTTTTAAATCAATTATTGAATCAAAAATATTACTGTGTTATCCACCAATATAATACATTTTTTTAATGCTATGTTGCATTAAAATTTAACTCATTTGAAGTATATGCACAAAATAATGCAACGTGTTTTTCCAAGAAAAATATTTTGTGTTATTAGAATTAATAAAAATTAGAAAAAATGAATTTATTTGAAGTAAAAGATAAGGTAATACTAATCACAGGTGGAGGCGGTGTTTTAGGCAGTCAAATGGGAGAATATTTATTAGGAAACGGAGCTACCGTTATAATTTTAGATTATAAAAAGGAGATTGTAGATTCAGCCATTGAAAAACTAAAAAAAGTAAGTGAAAATGTAGCTGGTTTTGTTTGTAATGTTTTAGAAGAAGAAAGTCTTCAAGAAGTTTCAGACCAAATTATTTCCAAGTTCAAAAAAATGGATGTTTTAATTAATGCCGCAGGAGGAAATATGCCAGGAGCTACTATTGGAGAGCATCAAAATATCTTTGATGTTAAAATTGATGATTTCAAAAAAGTAGTTGATTTAAATTTATTTGGAAGTGTTTTACCGTCAATAGTTTTTGGAAAAGAGATGGCCAAAAGTAAAAAAGGCGTTATCATTAATATTTCCTCTATGACAGCCCAAAGTGCTGTTACCAGAGTGGTTGGTTATTCCGCATCAAAAGCTGCTATAGACAATTTTACAAAATGGTTATCAGTTGAGCTGGCATTAAAATATGGTGATGGTTTGCGTGTTAATGCAATTGCTCCAGGATTTTTTATTGGAAACCAAAATCGTGATTTACTGTTGAATAAAGATGGGTCTTTTACTGATAGAGGCAATACCATTATTCAAAATACACCAATGAAACGTTTTGGTGAAGCAGAAGAATTGAATGGATCTATTCATTTTTTATGTTCAGAGGCATCAAAATTTGTAACAGGGGTTGTAATTCCTATTGATGGCGGATTTAGCGCTTTTAGTGGAGTATAATAAAGTAAAAAATAAAGAATGGAACAAACATGGCGTTGGTACGGGCCAAAAGATCCCGTACAATTATCAGATATAAAACAAGCAGGGGCAACAGGAGTTGTTTCTGCATTACATCAAATTCCAAACGGAGAGGTTTGGCCAATGGTAACAATTAATCAGCGAAAATCAATGATTGAAGAAGCTGGTTTAACTTGGAGTGTTGTTGAAAGTATTCCTGTGCATGAAAATATAAAAACACGTTCTGGAGATTATAAATTACACATTGAAAATTACAAACAAAGTATTCAAAATTTAGCAGCTTGTGGTGTTTATACAGTATGCTACAATTTTATGCCAGTATTGGATTGGACTAGAACAGATTTAGCTTTTGAAGTTGAAGATGGGTCTAAATCACTTCGATTTGATGTAACCGCTTTTGCAGCTTTTGAATTGTATTTATTGAAAAGACCAAGAGCTGAAGCAGTGTATACTGAAGCACAGCAGCAAGAAGCAAAAGCGTATGTTGAAACTTTGTCAGAAGAAGCAAAAGTAAAATTAATTAACAATATTATTGCGGGTTTACCAGGAGCTGAAGAAGGATATACCTTAGAGCAGTTTCAAACTATTTTAGATACCTACGCAGCTATTGATGCAAAACAATTGCAGGAAAACTTAGTGTCTTTTTTGAAAGAAATTATTCCTGTTGCAGCAGAAAATAACGTGCTAATGTGTATTCATCCAGATGATCCACCAATGCCAATTTTAGGATTGCCAAGAGTTGTAAGTACAGAGGCAGATTATGCGTATTTATTTGAGCAAGTGCCAAATAGAGCCAATGGAATTACTTATTGCACGGGATCTTTAGGCGTAAGAGCAGATAATAATTTGGTGCAAATGTTTAAACGTTTTGCAGATAGAGTTCATTTTTTACATTTAAGAAGCACACAAAGAGATGCTAAAGGTAATTTTTATGAAGCCAATCATTTGGAAGGAAATGTGGATATGTACAGTATTGTAAAAGCTGTTGTAAAGGAAGAAAGAAGAAGAGTTGCTGAAGGAATGATTGATGCAAAAATTCCAATGCGACCAGATCACGGACATCAAATGTTAGATGATTTACATAAAAAAACAAATCCAGGATATTCAGGAATTGGTAGATTAAGAGGTCTAGCAGAATTACGAGGATTAGAAGTAGGAATTTCTAAAAGCATTTAATGATGAGTCAACTTTCACCAAAAATATTTATTACAGAAGATTTTTTACTGAATTCCGAAGCAGCTATAACCTTGTATCATCAGTATGCAAAAGAAATGCCGATAATAGATTATCACAATCATTTATCAGCCAAACAACTTGCTGAAAACAAACCTATTGAAAACATAACGAAGGCTTGGTTGGATGGAGACCATTATAAATGGCGAGGTATGCGAGCCAATGGAATTGAAGAAAAATATATTACAGGAGCAGCTACGTTAGAAGAACGTTTTGAAAAATGGGCTGAAACGGTGCCATATACACTAAGAAATCCATTGTTTCATTGGACACAATTAGAGTTAAAGCGTTATTTTAATGTAGATGAAATATTACAACCAACTACTTCAAAAGAGATTTACGAAAAGGCAAATAGTATTTTAGCCACAAAAACACCTGCTCAGCTATTAGAAGACATGAAAGTTGAGGTTATTTGTACTACAGATGATCCTACCGATGACCTTCATTACCATCAAGAAATTGCATCAAAAGGGTTTTATACCAAAGTACTTCCAACATTTAGATCAGATGAATTGTTTTTTATTGGAGAAATCAAGTTCAAAAATTATCTAGATAAATTAGCAGCTTGTGTTGAATTTTCAATTAACTGTTATGAAGATCTTTTAAAAGCAATTGACAACAGAATAGATTTTTTTCATGAAAATGGGTGTCGAATTTCAGATTTTGGAGTAGGAGGAGCGTTATTTGTTATTGAGTTTACTAGAGAAGAGGTTGCGAATATTTTTAAAAAAAACTTAAATGGTGAGCAACTTTCAGAAATAGAAAAAAATAAGTACCGGTCAAGTATTATGTTGTATTTAGGCAAAAAACATCATGAAAAAAACTGGGTACAGCAATATCATTTAGGAGTGATTAGAAACAATAATAGTCGTTTACAAGAGCAAGTTGGAGCTGATGTAGGATGTGATTCAATTGGAGATTATTCCTTGGCAGAATCTTTATCTACTTTTTTTAATACACTTGACAGTAGTGACCAATTAGCAAAAACAATTACGTATAATTTAAATCCAGGGCAAAATGAGGTATTTGCCACTATGATGGGAAATTTTAGTTCAAGTGGAGTTGCAGGAAAAATGCAATGGGGTTCTGGTTGGTGGTTTTTAGATCAAAAGGATGGCATGGAAAAACAACTAAATACCCTTTCTAACATGGGCTTGTTAAGTCGTTTTGTAGGAATGTTAACTGATAGTCGTAGTTTTTTATCGTTTCCAAGGCATGAATATTTTAGAAGGATTTTATGCAATTTAATTGCAGAAGATGTTAACCTAGGACTAGTGCCTAATGATATTCCTTTTTTGGGTAAAATGATTCAAGACATTTGTTATAATAATGCCGTTAATTATTTTGAATTTAATAAGTAACAATGAACAAAATAATAATAATTATATTCATTTTTTTAGGATTCACTTCCTGTAAAAAGGAGAAAACCGACAAGGTGCTTTATTTGGCACATAGCTTACCTCAAACCCATCCTGTTCATAAAGGAATTTTAGTTTTTCAAAAATCCTTGGCGAAAAAATCGGAAGGGAAATTAAAAGTGAAAATATTTCCTGACGGACAATTAGGTTCAGAACGAGAAGTACTAGAGCTTTTACAAATAGGCAGTGTAGCTGTTACAAAAGTAAGTGCAGCCACATTATCTAATTTTGTGCCTGAATATCATGTTTTAGGAATCCCTTATTTATTTAAAGATAAAGAACATCAGTTTGATGTGTTGGAAGGACCTGTAGGGAAATCTATTTTAGAAAAAGGAAGTAAGTTTTGGTTACGTGGATTGTGTTATTATGATGCAGGAAGTAGAAGTTTTTATACAAGTTCAAAAGCCATTAGAACACCTGAAGATTTGAAAGGTCTTAAGATAAGGGTTATGAATAATCAAATGTCTATTAATATGGTAAATGCTATGGGTGGTTCAGGTACGCCAATGGCTTACGGAGAGTTGTATACAGCAATTCAACAGGGAGTTGTTGATGGAGCTGAGAATAACCCGCCTTCATTTGTGTCTTCAAATCACTATGAAGTTAGTAAATATTATACGCTAGATGAACACTCTTCTGTGCCAGATGTTTTATTAATTGGAACAAAATTTTGGAATAAATTATCTGAAGAAGAAAAAGTTTGGGTACAAGAGGCTGCAGACGAATCATCAGAAGCTCAAAAAATATTTTGGAATACTTCTGTTGAAGCATCTATGAAAAAAGCGCAAGAATTTGGTGTTGAAATTATTATTCCTGAAAAATCATTATTTGCCGAAGAATCTAAGTCTGTAGTAGACGAATTTCAAAAGCAATATCCAGAACTTGTTGAATTGGTAAGTCAAATTAAAGAAAATTAACATGAAAAAATCAGATATTCTTTTTAATAAAGTAACCCGATTTATGGAGTTATTTTTGATTACTATTTTTGCGGTTTTAGTAATTGATGTTTTATGGCAAGTATTTTCGCGCTATATTTTGAATACTTCATTTTCTTGGACTGAAGAGTTAGCTCGTTTTTCTTTAATATGGCTATCTATTTTAGGAGCTACTTATTTGACTGCGAAAAGAGAGCATTTGTCGATGGATTTTTTATATCGAAAATTTTCACTTTCAAACAAAAAGAAAGTATCTATATTTATAGAAGTGATGATCTTTTTATTTGCACTTATTGTGATGGTGATAGGAGGTTTTAACTTGGTATACACGACACTTCATTTAGAACAATTGTCAGGAACTCTAAGGATTCCATTGGGATATGTTTATTCCATTTTACCTATAAGCGGCTTATTTATTATGTGGTTCTCAGTGTATCACATACAAAAAATTAACAGTAATCAAATAGTAGATTAAAGATGAGTTTAGAGGTTATAAGTATTATCGTGTTATTTGCTAGTTTTTTTACATTACTAATGTTAAAAGTTCCTGTAGCTTATTCAATAGGTATTTCAACAACCATTAGTTTATTATTGAATATTGATACTATGCCAGGTATAACAACAATAGCACAAAGGATGACCACTGGTATAGATAGTTTTGCTTTATTGGCTATTCCTTTTTTTGTGCTTGCAGGGGAGATTATGAAGAGGGGAGGTATTGCCAATCGACTCATCAATTTTGCAAAATCCTTAGTAGCCAGTTTACCAGGAGGTTTGGCTTATGTAAATGTGTTGGCATCTATGTTATTCGGGGCTATTTCCGGGTCTGCGATTGCTGCAACTTCAGCCATAGGAAGTATAATGACTGACAGAATGGAAGAAGAGGGCTATCCAAGAGAATTTAGTGCATCCGTAAATATTACATCTTCAACAACGGGTTTATTAATACCACCAAGTAATATATTAATAGTATATGCATTGGCTAGTGGAGGAACTGCATCTGTAGCTGCTTTATTTATAGCGGGTTATTTACCAGGTATTTTATTGGGATTAGCAATTATGTCATACATTGCTTTTGTAGCAATTACGCGAAAATTTGCAAAAGGAGAACGTGCTTCATTAAGTGAGATATGGACATACTTCAGAAAAGCTTTTTGTAGTTTATTATTATTATTTATCGTTGTTGGTGGGATTGTTGCCGGTATTTTTACTGCAACAGAGGCTTCGGCAATAGCTGTTTTATATGCTGCTATTTTGGCACTAATTTATGGTGATATGAAAGTAAAGGATTTACCTAATGTTCTGCTTTCCAGTGGAAAAACAACAGCGGTTGTAATGTTTTTAATTTGTACATCTATGGCTATGTCATGGTTATTTTCATTTGAGAGTATACCAGAATTAATGAGTGAGTTTTTATTAGGCCAGTTTAGCAATAAGTTTGTTATATTTTTAATTATTAATATCATTCTTTTAGTGATTGGAACTTTTATGGATATGACTCCTGCAGTATTAATATTCACACCAATTTTTCTGCCTGTGGTAGTTGCATTAGGAATGCACCCTGTCCATTTTGGAATTGTATTGGTGTTGAATTTATGTATTGGCTTATGCACACCACCCGTGGGAACCATTCTTTTTGTGGGTAGTGGAATTGCGAAAATATCTGTTTCGCAGGTCATAAAACCACTAATACCATTTTTAGTAATAATGATTATTGTTTTGCTATTAGTGAGTTATATCCCAGAAATATCGATGTTTTTACCAAAATTATTTAATTTATAAATACGAATCAAACAAATAAATGAAAAAAGTAGTAACATTTGGAGAAATCATGTTAAGATTGGCTCCTCAAGGATTTTTAAGATTTTCACAAGCAAATAGTTTTGATGCTATTTATGGAGGTGGAGAGTCAAATGTAGCAGTTTCTTTAGCTAATTATGGCGTTCCTGTAGATTTTATAACACGTTTACCAAAAAATGATATTGGAGAATGTGCGATGATGGAAATGCGTAAAAGAGGTGTTGGTGTAGATAAAATTGTTTGGGGTGGGGATCGTTTAGGAATCTATTTTTTAGAAACTGGCGCAGTATCTAGAGGAAGTAAAGTAGTTTATGACAGAGCTCATTCTGCAATTGCCGAAATTGAATTGGGAATGATTAATTGGGAAAAAGTATTTGAAGGTGTTGAATGGTTTCATTGGACAGGGATTACGCCAGCAATTTCTCAAGGAGCTGCAGATGTTTGTTTAGAAGCTGTAAAAGCAGCTAGTAGACTCGGAATTACTATTTCTACCGATTTAAATTACCGTGCTAAATTATGGCAATACGGAGGTAATCGTGAAGCTATTATGACCGAACTTACATCGTATTGTGATGTGATTTTAGGAAATGAAGAAGACGCTGAAAAACATTTTAACATCAAACCCGAAGGATTGGATATTACCACACAGGGGCACGATGTGAAAGCAGAAGCGTTTTTATCAGTTTGTAAACAAATGATGGTAAAATTTCCAAGAGCTAAAAAGGTAATTACAACGTTAAGAGGATCCATATCTGCATCTCATAATACGTGGGCTGGGGTTTTATATGATGGAACAAAAATGTATGAATCACGTCAATATCAAATTACAGATATAGTAGATAGAGTTGGTGGTGGAGATTCATTCATGGGAGGTTTAATTTACGGATTAATAACATATCCAGAAGACGATCAAAATGCATTGGATTTTGCAGTAGCAGCCTCTTGTTTAAAACACACTATTAAAGGTGATGCTAACTTAGTAACTGTTGAAGAAGTAAATAAATTAATGGGAGGTGATGCCTCTGGAAGAGTTGCTAGGTAAAAAAAAGATTATTAATTAAGTTTGTTTTATTGGAAAACTGGGCTATTCATTTAGCTCAGCCTTCCTTATTAATCATCCATTTATAATAACAGCTCAATAAACAACTAAAATAATGGCACAATTTACACGAATAGAAGTTGCAACTGCAATGAAAGAAACAGGGATGATTCCACTGTTTTTTAGTAATGATATTGAATTAAGTAAGAACGTATTAAAAGCCTGCTATGATGGTGGGGCTCGTTTAATGGAGTTCACAGCTCGGGGTGATTTCGCTCATGAAGTTTTTGGTGAATTAACAAAGTACGCTATTGCGGAATTACCAGGCATGATTATGGGTGTGGGGTCTGTTACTGATGGAGCTGCAGCATCCTTATATATGGCTTTAGGGGCAAACTTTATTGTGACTCCAGTATTAAGAGAAGATATTGCCATTGCTTGTAACCGCCGTAAAGTGTTATGGTCTCCTGGCTGTGGAACGTTAACAGAAATAGCTAGAGCTGAAGAATTGGGTTGCGAAATAGTAAAATTATTTCCTGGAGATATATACGGACCGCAATTTGTAAAAGGAATCAAAGGCCCTCAACCTTGGACTAGTGTAATGCCAACCGGAGGTGTTGCTCCAAATAAAGAAAATTTATCAGCTTGGTTTGCTGCAGGTGTAACTTGCGTTGGAATGGGCTCTCAATTAATTTCAAAAGAAATTATTTTGAATAAAAATTATGCAAAATTAGAACAAGATGTAGAAAAAACACTAGCTCTAATTCATTCAATTAGAAATAATATCAAATTTTAATTTAACGATGCCTAATTTGATATTAAAAATTTTAACGGTTACATTTATACTTGGATCTTAAAATTTATGCTTTTCTCAGAATTACAAGGAACCAATCGATTATGTGAATCCTCATATAGACACGCACCAATCGAGATAGTTTTTCTTTGCTTCAGCGGCTAGACCATTTGGTATGATAGGACTAAGTCCAAATACCCAAGTAAAAGGAAGTTGGAAATCTGGTTATTTATAAGATTCATTACACGTGTGAAATTTCTCTCATATACATGGTGGGCAATTATTTGGTATTCCTGTAATGCCCACAGTTTGAAAATTTAAAGGGCATCTAGGCATGGAATCCTATAAGTCATCTTTTAGTCACGATGATGAAATTGTAAAGCCAGGTTATCATAAAATTGTTTTAAAAGATTATATGATTAAGGCAAAATTACCTTCTACATCAAGAGTAGGATTTCATAAATACACGTATCCAAAAGATAGTAGGAAACATGTGATTTTTGATATTGGGGCTCTTTTGGCATATTCTAAAATGGACTCGGCTCATGTTCAAAAAATTAGTGATTATGAAATTGCTGGTTATAGCATTATGGGGCACACCATGCGACGGCCAAAATCAACTTATGTCTCTTTTGTTGCGCGCTTTGACCAACCTATCACAAACTTTGGAACTTGGAAAAACGGAAAACTGGTTAAAGAAAATATTGATAAATTAACAGGAGAAAATACTGGAGCCTATGTTGCATTTGACAAAGGGCAAAGCAATATTTTACATATGAAAGTCGCTATTTTTTATACAAATATTGGACAAGCCCGATTGAATATGGATACCAAACTCAACCATTGGAATTTTGACAAGGTTGTTTTACCATCTAAAAATGAATAGGTTAAATTCCCAGCTATTACCTGTTATAGTGTCATTTGAGGTTTGCCTCCTTTTTTACTTTCCCAGTGGAAGGCACCATTAGCATCAAAAATTAAGTTTAAACTCTTTTTTGGAGTTGCTGGTTTTCTAAATTTAGGAACTACAAGTTTCATTTTGTTAATAATGGCTCTGTTATTTTCATCACTTATGAGATTATTCCATTCATTGTAATCGTCCTTTAAATTATAGAACTCTTCTCCGCCATCGTTGTAATAGATATATCTGTAATTATTATTTACAACAGAATAACTACCTCTTTCATGATAAGGAATAAACAAATCTCTATCTGTTGAATTTGTTTTCATTAAATGTGGAACTACAGACTCACCATCCAATTGATGTTGTTTCGGCAAATTGCATAATTCCATGAGTGTAGGATATAAATCAATTAGACCTACGGTACTTTCTACTCTTTTATTCTTTGGAATATTCGCTCCAGAAATAATCAATGGAACCCTAGAAGTTTCACTCCATAAAGTATGTTTACCCCAATTTCCTTTTTCTCCTAAATGATACCCTTGATCACTCCAAAAAATTACAATGGTGTTGTCTTTATAGATACTAGTTTCCAAAGCATCTAAAACTTCTCCTAACAATCCGTCTGCATAAGAAACTGCAGCTAAGTAGGCACGTACTGCCTCTTTAACAGCTCCTATTTCTTCAAGGGTTTTTTGAATGTTACTTCGATTGGTCATTTTTCTACGCATGTCGTCTGGCAAATCATCTAAATCATTTTTAGGTAATTCAGGAACTTGAATCTCGTCAACATCATACAAGTCAAAATATTTTTGAGGCGCATAATTTGGAAAGTGAGGTGTATAAAGTCCTAGTCCAAGGAAAAAAGGATTGTCATGTTTTTGTTTCAACAAATCACAAATCCACTTTGTTCGTTTTACGCCCATCATTTTGTCACTATCTTCATTAGGTATAGGTCCCCATTCTAAAAACGCTCCTCCTGTTAATTTCTCACCTGTTTTTCTATAATAGGGACTGTATGGATATGGAGTTGGTAATGGTAGGTCATCACCATGGTATCCGGTTTCAAATCCTATTTTACGAACTTCCTCATTACGGGCATAATATTCATCCCAACCATCAAGATCTACAAAACCGGCTCTGTGGTGAAATAACTTTCCAGCACCAAAGGTATTGTAGCCTGCTTGTTTAAACGCTTCGTGTAGAGGCACTAAATCTGGATAATCATAATAATATACTTCATCTTGATAACATCCTGTAGTGGTAGATTGTAAACCGGTCCAAATAGCAGTTCGAGAGGGAGCACAGTAGGAATTAGGTGCGTGTGCATTTGTAAATGTTACACCCATTTTTGCCAACCTATCCATATTTGGTGTTATGGCCTGTTTATATCCTAACGGATTTACAAAATCGTTCATATCGTCAACCGCAAAAAAGATAATATTTGGTTGCTTAACAGTTTGAATTTTAGATTTGCTTGACAAATCTTTTGTCTTAGAAGACGAACATCCATATAAAATTGAAATAATAAGAATTAGGTTGATAAATAATTGATGCTTCATGATTTTATGGTCATTGTATTAAGTAAAATTTCCTTCTGTTTTTAACTGGTTTTGGTTTGTGAAACTGTTTATTGAGTGCAATATAAAGGCGAAGGATTATTTTTTAATTAATATTTCATTAATTCAGTGTGATTTGAGTAAATATTTTAAAGTTATTGTTATTTATTGTCTTCAATTAATTGATATTAATTCAAAATTAACTCTTAATTAATATGATGTTGTTTTATTTGTAATTAATTACATTTAGAATTAAAGTAAAATGATAAAAGGAATATTTTTAAATGTGTTTTTAGGAGTTCTCTTATTTTCTGAATTAGGTTTTGCTCAGGAGAATCAGCATCCAAATGTTATTATAATTATGACAGATGACCAAGGGTATGGCGATCTTGGAATTACAGGGAATCCCCATGTACATACACCTGTTATTGATTCCTTTGGGAATAAAAGTATTAGGTTTAATAATTTTTATGTTTCACCGGTATGTGCTCCGACCCGATCAAGTTTAATGACAGGGCGGTATTCCTTGCGCACCGGAATGCGAGATACGTATAATGGTGGTGCAACAATGGCCTCAAACGAAGTTACTATTGCTGAAATGCTAAAACAAGCAGATTACAAAACGGGTGTTTTTGGTAAATGGCATTTAGGAGATAATTATCCATCGAGACCAAGTGATCAAGGATTTGATGAGTCTCTTATACATCTTAGTGGAGGTATGGGACAAGTCGGCGATTTTACAACTTATTTTCAGGGAGACAGAAGTTATTTTGATCCGGTTCTTTGGCATAATAATGAAAAACAGCCATATGAAGGTTATTGCTCAGATATCTTTGCTAATAAGGCAATTGATTTTATAGAAGAGAACAAAGATGGTCCCTTTTTCTGCTATTTGGCATTTAATGCTCCTCATACGCCTTTGCAAGTTCCAGATTCGTATTTTCAAATATATAAAGATATTGATCCTTCAAAAGGTTTCGAAAACGATGATAAACCTTTTGCAAAAATGAGTGAAAAAGAGAAAGAAGATACCAGAAAAGTATATGCTATGGTCACGAATATAGATGATAATATAGGCAAACTTTTAAAGAAATTAGAGGACTTAAATATTTCAGAAAACACTATTGTTATTTTTATGACCGATAATGGACCTCAGCAAACACGATATGTGGATGGTATGCGAGGACTGAAAGGAAGTGTGTATCAAGGAGGTGTAAGAGTTCCTTTTTATATGCGATACCCAGCACTCACCACAAATGATAAAGATATAAATACCACTGCAGCTCATTTAGATATTTTACCAACCTTATCAGAATTATGTAACGTACCCCTTCCAAAGAATAGGATAATTGACGGAAAAAGTTTAGTGCCACTTATTTATGATAAAAAAGTTGATTGGGAAGATAGGGGTTTGTTTTTTTATTGGACTAGACGGTATCCAGAACTCTATAATAATATTGCTTTTCATAAAGATGGTTTTAAGTTAGTTGGTATGACCGATTATGATGCTGAGATCGAAGACTTTGAATTGTTTAATCTTACTAAAGACCCTTATGAACAACACAATTTAGTTGAAGAACAGAGCGAGATAGCCTTACATTTAAAAGAGGAATTTGATAAGGTTTATAAAGAGTTGATTGTTTCTGAAAACCTCATCAATCCCCAAAGAATTATAATTGGAAGCGATTATGAAAACCCAATAGTGTTGAATAGGAACGATGCTGGTGGTGAACGAGCAATTTGGAATAAAGAAGAAATTTATGGGAAATGGGATGTGAGTATTGAGCAGGGATACTATAATATAAAATTCAAATTTATCAAACCTGTTGAAAAAGGAGGGGAAATGTATATGGAGACAAGAGGGATTATACATCAAAAAAAGAATCTTGTGGAAGCGACTGATCTAATTGAAATGAAAAATGTATTTCTATCAGAAATGGATAGTGAGTTTATTCCATTCTATACCATAAAAGGCAAAAGAATATTTCCTTTTTGGGTAGAACTAGAAAAAATCAAAAGTGTTACTCCTTGAGTATCAGAGACAAAATAATAGGTGTAATTGATAGTAATGTTCAATAATATTACCATTAATTAAAATCAATCATTTAAAAGGTTAAGATGTCAGAATTCAAATATTTACAGGTGTTCTCAATAATATTATTGTTTATGTTTTCTTGATGCAAGACAAAAGATGTAAACCCTTACAATCTTGAACCAAAAATGGAGCTATTGAAAGCTAAAAAACAAATTGAAGAAAGAATTGAACGTGAAATATGGCATCGTGAATATCAAAAGCAAAAACAAATTGAAGAAGCACAAAAAGCACGGGCACAGGAAGAAGTGGATAAATTCAAGTTACTTAAGACCAACGCAAAACGTTGGAAAGAAACAGTTGAAATTAGAAATTACATCCAAGCCGTCGAAACAAATGCTATCAACACCAACACACTAACAACAGAATTGCAAGATTGGATAATTTGGGCAAATCAAAAAGCCGATTGGAACGATCCAATCATCCAAAAGGAAGATGAATATTTTAACAATGCTTCTCATTGGAAATAGCACCATTTACAGCAGTATTCCGTTCCATTGCATTGCACTTTATACAGCTTTCAATTCCGCGCAGTAAAAACCACTGAAGAGGTGGTATTTACTTTTTGCCTTTGCGCTCTGAAATTCGTTTCCATTAGAATAGTTACAACAAGAAACAAACATCCGTGCAGGTAATAAGGTGTTCGTCATTTGTTCCATTTTGTTCCATAAAATACAATTAAAAATGCTCCTTTGTCGCATTTGTACTTGCCGTTCGTTGCACTACAATTTGTGCGCCAATGGGTGCTCATTGCAGTGCACTCACTTATTTTATTGCACACACTACACGCATTCCTCACGCACAGCTACTTTTGTACCCAAACCCTTTAATGTTTTGCTGCGCAAGGCTTTTTATTGGGTACAACCGCTGTTTCATAATTTTGGCTCGCCTGCTGCTCACTCCGGGCTGATCGGGTTGTCACAGTTTTTGCGGTACTTACTTCAGAAATAGAAAATCCATTTTGCAACTAATTTAACCACTCCTTAGCACTCGTGATTAAAATAGTTTGCAAACGCGCACAAGAGCAAGATATTCCGTTCATCATTCATCGTTTTGGCACTTCGCTAATTCAACATAATCAATAATTAGCATCCTATCAAACCAACAACTAAAAACAAGCAGCTAATAACCAATAGCGAAGTGCACAGCACGCTGAATTCTTCACTTCATATCTTGCCCTTGCCTTTCCCACCTCATACATTTGAATACAAAAAATGTAAGCAAAAATAGCGCCAACCCTGCGTGTGCCACGTAGTTGTTGCACGCACTTATTCCGTTGTCAACGTGCTTTTGCCCCAACACCCTTCGTTCAGCTCGCGGCGGCTCGCCTAAATGCTATCGCATTTTTGCTTGCGATTACCTGCGGTCAGAATCCTTTTATAACGACGCTTTTATACAATAGTTGAAGTCAAAAAAATAAAAAAGTTCGCAAATATCGGTTGTTTCCTTCACCCACCGCACCATTGCAATCAAGGTCAAGCCCTTTGGGTTTTGAAAAAAATCTCCACCTCACTAAAAGTTCGGCTTCGCTTTAACAATTGTTACAGGTTGTATTTTTCTCAAAAACCTTGACAGCATTTGCCCCACAACCAGCATTCCAGCTATCTTTTTTCTTTCTCTTCCGAAAATTATATGCAGGGCTGAGCGCGAAGAAAGTGTCCGGTGGACAGTTTCAGCACGACATAGCGATAGCTATGGGCGAGATGGAGCGCTGATATCAGCTGGCGCCAGGATTATTAATTTTAATTGGAGAACTATGTCAACTTATGAAATCAAAACCCAACAGGTAGGAAGAACCTACGCTGCACCACACTTTTTTATTTTGTCTAAAGGCTTAAACAGTGGCAGACCAATGAACGAGCCTTGCCCTAACTGTTTTGTGGTAACAACTCCAGGTTCAGCGCAACGCGAGCAGCTTTTTTACTTGTGTCTATCCCTAAAAATAGGGAAGTACTTTCATTACTATTTAAAAGGAAGTGTAATTCCATTTATATGTATTTCAGATGCAAAAAAAGTAATAAATGAAGCACTCCAAAACAACCAGGAACAACAATGGGAAATCAAAGTTGAAAAACTCAAAAAAATCAGTGCTTTTGAAGAAAATCTCAAGCTACAATTGTCAACAATCAAGCAATTAAAAATTGCTTTGTTGAGGTCTTAAATACAAAAGAGCCCGCACTGAACGCAGTCGAAGTGTCATCCATGACTCGGTTTCTGAGCGGAGCCGAAGGATGATCCGGGATCAAATCATTTAAAACTAAATCAAAATGAAAGTAATAATAGCAGGAAGTAGAAACTTCTATAACTACAAAAAACTATATGAAATATGCGATCACTTATTACAAAATCAATCCAAAATTGAAATAGTAAGTGGAACTGCTAGAGGAGCCGACAAACTTGGAGAACAATATGCTAAAGAAAAAGGCTACCCAATAAAACAATTTCCTGCAGACTGGAAAAGATTTGGAAGAGCTGCAGGACCAAAACGCAACGAACAAATGGCTGAATATGCTGGCATGTTAGTCGCGTTTTGGGATGGAAAAAGCAGAGGAACTAAAAATATGATTCAAATAGCAGAAAAAGAAAATTTAAAAGTAATTATCATACCCTTTTATTAAAGCCTGCTCTGAGCT
>BS_KBA_SWE02_21mDRAFT_10000320_pt1 | contig 17498 bp, 13 predicted proteins | sample BalSeasSWE02_21m_FD_9196 | JGI IMG/M metagenome (IMG submission 9196)
CTATACGTTTCTTTCAGCAAAAACAATGTTTGATACTTTTGAAGGAAATGCTGAGGGCTGTTACCTATATTCCAGACATTCATCACCGTCTAATTTATACCTTGGCGAAGCTTTAGCAGCAATGGAAGGCACAGAAACCGCTAATGTTTCAGCCTCCGGAATGGGTGCTATTACACCCGTGCTTTTGCAACTTTGTCAAGCGGGCGACCATATAGTTAGTAGCCGCACTATTTATGGTGGCACCTATGCCTTTTTAAAGAATTTTATTCCTAGAATGCAAATAGAAACATCATTCGTTGACATTACGAAACTGGAGGCGGTTGAAGCCGCTATTACCAAACATACAAAAGTTCTTTATTGCGAATCTGTAAGCAATCCACTTCTTGAAGTCGCTGATATCAGTGCTTTGGCAAAAATCGCAAAAAAACATCATCTAAAACTAGTAGTAGATAATACGTTTTCACCACTTTCCATTTCACCGGCTATATTAGGTGCTGACGTTGTCATTCATAGCTTAACAAAATTTATTAATGGTTCCAGTGATACTGTTGGCGGCGTTGTTTGTGGTACTCAAGAATTCATAAATGATTTAAGAAATGTTAATAACGGTGCTAGTATGTTGTTAGGCTCCACAATGGATAGTTTAAGAGCTGCTTCTGTTTTAAAGAATTTGAGAACATTGCATATTAGAATGAAGCAACACAGTAAAAATGCCCTGTACCTAGCTCAAAAATTTGAATCTGACGGATTAAAAACAGTTTATCCCGGACTAAATTCTCATCCATCTCATGAACTATTTAAAAGCATGATGCATCCTGATTATGGATTTGGAGGTATGCTTACAATCGATGTAGGTTCTTTAGAGAAAGCAAATGAATTAATGGAACTTATGCAAAATAAGAATCTGGGCTATTTAGCGGTTAGTTTAGGCTTCTACAAAACATTATTTAGTGCCCCAGGCACGTCTACTTCAAGTGAGATTCCTGAAGATGAACAAAAAGAAATGGGATTAAGTGATGGATTAATTCGCTTTTCTATTGGTCTGGATGATGATATTGAAAGAACGTATCACATGATGCATCAATGCATGACCCAACTAACCATTTTATAACAAACCCTTTTAATTTTATGTGTTTAAAAGCCAAAAGAAATCTTTTGGCTTTTTGTTTGTATTTGCAATTTCTAATCTAAAAGCGTAACATTACAATTCAAAATTAAAATGACACTTTTACATGAAGAGCCAAGACATCAAACCACGAGTACCTCAAGATGAACATATTGTTGAAAATAAGGAATTAAACATTTGGGAAGCACTTATTCCTGTGTTTGCATTGGTAGGTATGTTAGCCTTTAATGTTTATACTTATGGTGAAGATGCTCTAAGCGGTTCTAATCAATTTGTGTTATTATTAGGAGCTGCTGTTGCTGCTATTGTTGGGATTTTTAATAAAGTGAAATTTGAACAAATGGTTGAAGAAGTTGCTGAAAACGTCAAATCAACAACCAGTTCTATACTTATTTTATTAATGGTAGGAGCCTTGGCAGGCACCTGGCTTATTAGCGGCATCATCCCAACCATGATTTATTATGGGTTACAGGTTTTAAACCCAACCATCTTTCTTGCAGCCTGTGTGATTATTTGCGCAATAATTTCTGTTGCAACAGGAAGTAGCTGGACGACCTCTGCAACGGTTGGAATAGCCTTAATAGGAATTGCAGACGCTTTAGGCGTCCCATTAGGAATGACTGCTGGCGCCATCCTTTCGGGTGCTTATTTTGGTGACAAAATATCTCCAATGAGCGACACCACCAATTTGGCCCCTGCAATGGCTGGAACCGATTTATTTACACACATTAGATATATGCTTATAACAACGGTACCTACTATTACTGTTACACTTATTGTATTTATTATNATTGGTTTAAATCTTGAAACCAAAGGTTCTGCAGACACCCATGAAATTCTTGAATCTATAGAATCTGCTATAAATGTCAGTCCCTGGTTATTTATTGTTCCTATACTAGTCATCATACTTATCGTAAAAAAAACACCGCCTTTAATAGCCCTTTTAATTGGCACTATTTTAGGAGGAATTGCGGCATTAATTTTTCAACCAGACATCGTTACTTCTGTAGGTGGTGGCACGTCTTTAGATTTTTCAACTGGTTATAAAGGGATTATGAATGCCATAACAACAGACACCTTTATTCCAACGGAAAACGAAGCTTTAAAAGGTTTATTTAAGGCGGGCGGTATGGCTAAAATGATGGGAACCATTTGGTTGATTCTTTGTGCCATGACATTTGGTGGCGTTATGGATGCCATAGGAGCTTTAACCACTATTAGCAAAGCGTTATTAAAACTTTTTCATACAACTTTTGGATTATTTGCAAGCACAGTGGCCAGTTGTCTGGCTTTAAATGTAACGGCAAGCGACCAATATTTAGCCATTGTTGTCCCAGGTAAAATGTATGCAAAAGCCTTTAAAGATAAAGGATTAGCCCCGGAAAATCTATCTAGAACCTTGGAAGACAGCGGAACGGTAACATCCGTATTAGTGCCTTGGAATACGTGCGGAGCGTACCAAAGTGGCGTTTTAGGAGTTGACACCTTACATTATGCAGGATATGCCATATTCAATTGGCTAAGTCCGTTTACAACCTTATTATTTGCTGGCCTTAATATTAAGATCAGGCAACTAGTGAAAAAATAATCATTAAGGCTTATTAAAGTACTTTTTGACTTTGAAAATATTAATAATTTTTAAATACATCTATCTTTGAAGTAATTCTATTATTTCACTAAACCCTTTTTGTTTTGCATAATCTAAAGCTATCTTTCCGTCATAATCCTTCCTGTTTAAATCTGCATGATTTTCAAGGAGTAACTTTACACTATTAATCTTATTATACATGGCCGAGAATATTAACGGGGTAGTTCCATTATTATTTACAGCATTCACATCAGCTCCATGTTCAATTAAATAACTTGCAAGGCTATCATTACCTTTAAAACAAACACCAATTAAAGCGGTATTTCCAGAAGCATCCTTTGCATCGATAGGCGCATTATGTGCTATTAAGCACTTTGCTATGTCTTCCTTATCAAAATATGTTGCGAAAATTAATGGCGTAAAACCCCTATTATCTTTTACTTTTACCAAGTCCGGATTTCGTTGTAATTGAGCTTCAAGGTTCTCTTTATTACCGGATTGGATGGTGTTAAAAAAAAGTTCTGTTTCGTTCATAACGTTTATGGATTAAATAAAAATGGGATAAGCTTAGAGTGCTTATCCCATTTAAAATATCAACAATTTAAGATTATTTTAAATCAAAACGATCTAAGTTCATCACTTTTGTCCAAGCAGCCACGAAATCTTTCGCAAATTTCTCCTGACCATCATTAGCTCCGTAAACTTCAGCTACTGCTCTTAATTCAGTGTTCGAACCAAAAATAAGATCTGCACGTGTTCCTGTAAATTTTACTGCACCCGTTCTGCGATCACGTCCTTCAAAAATTTTGTCCTCTTTTGAAGTTGCACTCCAAGTATAAGTGAAATCTAAAATATTTGTAAAGAAATCATTGGTTAAACTTCCAACATTATTGGTAAACACACCGTAATTAGAACCATCATAGTTAGCTCCTAATACGCGAAGTCCACCAACCAAAACAGTCATTTCTGGTATAGAAAGGGTCAATAGGTTTGCACGATCTACTAATAAATCTTCAGCTTTAACATCTAAATCTTTATTAATATAATTTCTAAACCCATCAGCTAATGGCTCTAAATATCCAAATGATTCTAAATCTGTTTGTGCTTGTGAAGCATCTCCTCTTCCTTGTGTAAAAGGTACTTTTATTTTATGTCCGGCTTTTCTAGCTGCCTCCTCAACTCCTGCAACACCAGCTAAAACAATTAAATCTGCCGTTGATATTGTTCCGTTAAACTCTTTTTGAATACCTTCAAGAACTTTTAAAACTTTATCCAGTTCCTTAGGATTATTTGCTTCCCAGCTTCTTTGTGGTTCTAAACGAATACGACCTCCATTAGCACCACCACGCATATCAGAACCTCTAAAAGTAGAAGCCGAGGCCCAAGCGGTTCTAACCAGCTGTGAAACTGTAAGACCTGAAGATAAAATCATCTTTTTTAATGATTCAATATCAGTATCACTTAATTTATAGTTAACAGTTGGAATAGGATCTTGCCATAATAATTCTTCTTTTGGCACTTCAGGACCTAAATAACGAGAAATTGGTCCCATGTCTCTGTGCGTTAATTTGTACCATGCTCTGGCAAAGGCCACTTCAAACGCTTTATGATCTTTGTGAAAACGCTTAGAGATTTCTAAATAGGCCGGATCCATTTTAAGTGCCATATCCGCAGTGGACATCATTAAAGCTTGCTTACCATTTGGGTCTCCCGCTTTTGGGGCCATTCTAGCATGCGATGCCGCCGTTGGCGTCCATTGGTGCGCCCCTGCAGGACTCTTAGTTAATTCCCAGTCATAATTTAATAAAACCTCAAAATAATCATGATCCCATTTAGTAGGATTTGGTGTCCAGGCACCTTCAAGACCACTAGTTATGGTATCATCTAATACACCTGTACCAAAAGTATTTTTCCATCCTGTACTCATTTCTTGAATAGGTGCTCCATGAGGTTCCGGACCAACATATTTTGCAGGATCTGCAGCTCCATGAGCTTTCCCGAATGTATGACCACCAGCAACTAAAGCAACGGTTTCTTCATCATTCATAGCCATACGACCAAAAGTAATTTTAATATCATGAGCTGATTTTAATGGATCTGGAACCCCATTAGGGCCTTCCGGATTCACATAAATTAATCCCATGTGCACAGCACCTAAATGCCCTTCCAAATCTCCATCACTGGTATCATAACGCTCATCATTTCCTAACCATTGATTCTCTGAACCCCAATATATATCCTGTTCTGGTTCCCATACATCCTCGCGTCCACCTGCAAAACCAAAAGTTTTGAATCCCATAGACTCTAAGGCACAGTTACCTGCAAGAATCATTAAATCGGCCCAGGAAATTTTCTTTCCATATTTCTTTTTTATTGGCCATAATAATAATCGAGCCTTATCTAAATTGCCGTTATCAGGCCAGCTATTTAATGGAGCAAAACGTTGCGTTCCGGAACCAGCACCTCCTCTACCATCTCCAACACGGTAGGTACCGGCACTATGCCAAGCCATACGAATCATAAATGGACCGTAATGTCCATAATCAGCAGGCCACCAGTCTTGAGAATCTGTCATTAAATCAATAACTTCCTTCTTAAGAGTTGCAAAATCAACACTTTTGAAAGCCTCAGCATAATTAAAATCTTCACCCATTGGGTTAGATTTTGATGCATTCTGACGCAGAATGTTTAGTTTCAATTCATTTGGCCACCAATCGCGATTACTAGTTCCTGCACCAGCAGGCTTTTTTTGTGTTCCACTTAAAAATGGGCATTGACTAGCATCACCACTCATGTTTAAATTCCCTTTGTTCTCCATTATTATAAATTTTATTCGTTTAGTTTCAATTTTATAAAATTAAGAAATTCTAGGCTCATAAACTTCTAATCAAGATTTTTATAAATTATATTTCCATTGATAAAATTTATTGATGCTTATAGATTGTATAGTTTTTTGTAATAAAAAAAACATCCTCCATTTTTGGAGGATGTTTTTAATTCAGCTATTAATCAATCGTAATTATGGTAATAAAACCCTATCAATTACATGAACAACACCATTTGAACAATCTAAATCTGCTACAATCACTTTTGCAGAATTTCCTTTAGAATCTGTTATAACAACGGAACCATCCATTAAAGATGCTGTTAAATTCTCACCATTTACCGTTGGAATTGTTGCCTTACCATTATTTTTGTTAATTAATCCAATGACGTCAGCGGCCATAAATTTTCCAGCAACAACATGATAAGTCAGGATAGATTTTAAAGTTTCAATATTTTCAGCTTTCAATAAAGACTCAACTGTTCCTTCAGGTAATTTTGCAAAAGCATCATTTGTAGGAGCAAATACAGTAAAAGGGCCATCACTTGATAAAACCCCAACCAAATCTGCAGCCTTAACAGCAGCTACTAAAGTTGTATGAACTTCCGAACCTACAGCAGTTTCAACAATATTTTTAGTTTGAGCAATTACTGAATTACTTAATACAAGCGAAAAAGCAATTACAACTGATTTGAATAAATTTTTCATTTTTATAGATTTTTGTTAATTATTTTGTTTAACAAATTTATGTTTTTATTAGACAATAAAATTATATTTATTATAACTTTAACAAAATCGTTCAATTATGTTCAGAGTAAAAAAAAACGAACGAAAGTCCTCTAGTATTAAACATAGTGGGTAAGAAATAGAATTTATTGCATATCTTTATACTCTTTAAAAAATATAAAATATAAAATCTTATGGCAAATATAACTTTAGGCGGAAACGCAGTAAAAACCTCAGGAAACCTACCAAAAATTGGTAGTCAATTAGCTGATTTTAAATTAGTAGCTGTTGATTTATCTACAAAAACCTTATCTGACTTTAAAGGAAGCAATCTTGTCTTAAATATTTTTCCAAGTGTCAATACAGGCATTTGTTCAGCATCTGTGAGAGCCTTTAACAAATCGGCAGGAGAGCTTAAGAATACTAAAGTACTTTGTATTTCCAGAGATTTACCATTTGCTCAAAAAGCATTTTGTGCTGCTGAAGGTTTAGACAATGTCATCATGCTTTCGGACTTTAAAAATGGAGATTTCGGAAAAACTTATGGCTTAATTATGATTAACGGTGGTTTTGATGCCTTACTTTCAAGATGTGTGATTATAGCTGATAAGTCGGGTAAAATTATATATACTGAACAAGTTCCGGAAATTGCCCAAGAACCTAATTATCATGACGCTTTAGCTGCTTTAAAATAAGCATAATTAATTATACTTATTTCATGAAGAAAAAGAAATCCTTTTTTATCAATCGATTAAAAAGTGTTGGATTTGCTTTTAAAGGCGCGTATTTTCTTTTAAAAACGGAAGCAAGTATTCAGGTTCAATTTGGAATCTTTATAATGCTTACTGTATTTGGGTTTTATTTTAATATTTCAACAGCTGAATGGCTTTTTCAATTTCTTGCTATTGGAATGGTCATGAGCATTGAAGGAATAAATACGGCAGTTGAAGAAATTGCTGATTTTATTCATCCTGAAAAACACAAAAAAATTGGATTAATTAAAGATATTGGAGCTGGAGCCGTTTTTATTGCTTCTGTTTTTGCAATTATCATTGGTTTAATTATTTATATCCCCAAAATATTTTAATTCAATATACGAATAGATTTCAAAGAAATATGTGATTCCACGGGTCTTTTATAACAATGTTAATTGGTTCAATCATATAGTTTTGCAATTTTTTAAAATATAGTTTCGTTAACGGTAGTAATTTGTATTTTTGTTTAAAATAACAACGCATTAATGGCGAAAAGTAAAGCGACTACAAATAGAAATTCAAAAGAAAAAAAGAAGCCTTTAAGCTTTAAATTATCTAGTCAGCAAAAGCTTATTTTTGGTAGTTTTTTGGCCATTTTTGGAGTTTTATTGTGCATTTCATTTATATCCTTTTTTTTCACTGGAGACTCTGATCAGAGTGCTATATCCAATTTTGGTTCTCGCGACACAAAAGCAGAAAATTGGTTAAGCAAATCGGGCGCCTGGCTCAGTGACTTTTTTATTTTAAAAGGATTTGGTATCTCTTCGTTCGTGTTTTCAGGCTTAATTTTTCTTTCTGGTTTATATATTTTACTAGACTCTAATAAATCTAAACTTAGAAGTCATTGGTTCTGGGGATTATTAACCATTGTTTGGTTATCCGTATTATTTGGTTTTTTTAGCAATTTTAATGACACGCTTGGAGGCACCGTTGGCTATGAAATCAATTCATTCCTGCAAGATTACTTAGGGATTATTGGAACCGTTTTTTTACTTCTTTTTGTCTTAATTGTATTTCTAGCCATTAAATTCAAACTAACGGCTCAAACATTTATTCAATTATTTAAATCAGCTAAAAGAAATATAAGAGACGATTTTAATCAAGGGGAACATCAAGACGATTATACTGTTGCTTTAGAAAACAATCTGTCCATGGAAGCTGAGGCTATTAAATCTGCCTTAGAAATTTCAGATGATGTAAACAAATTTAAAGAACCAATAAAATCAAAGCCATCAAAAGATTTAGACCTGCAAATAAAATCTGAACCTATAGAACCTGAACCTGAAATAGAAATGGTTGTTGCAAAAACAACTGAAGAACTTTCAGAAACAGATAATTTAGCCAATAAATTAGTGGAAGATTTTGGCCTTTTTGACCCTACCCTTGAATTAGGAAATTATCAATTTCCACCTCTTGACTTACTTAAAAAATATGACTCTGAAGGTATAACAATCAATCAGGAGGAGTTAGAAGAAAATAAAAATAAAATTGTTGAAACCTTAAGTAATTACAGTATTGGAATTGCCAGTATCAAAGCTACCATCGGGCCAACGGTAACACTTTATGAAATTGTCCCTAACGCCGGTGTGAGAATTTCAAAAATCAAAAATTTAGAAGATGATATTGCCTTATCCTTATCCGCATTAGGTATTCGTATAATTGCACCAATTCCTGGAAAAGGAACAATAGGTATTGAAGTGCCTAATAAAAATGCGACAGTTGTTTCAATGCGTTCTGTCATTGCTTCTAAAAAATTTCAAACTTCTGAGATGCAATTACCCATCGCTCTTGGTAAAACAATTAGCAACGAAACTTTTGTAGTAGATCTAGTTAAAATGCCGCATCTACTTATGGCTGGTGCTACTGGTCAAGGTAAATCTGTTGGTTTAAATGCTGTTCTAACATCCTTGTTATACAAAAAGCATCCAGCTGAAGTGAAATTTGTTTTAGTTGATCCTAAAAAAGTAGAATTAACCCTTTTTAATAAAATTGAGCGTCATTATTTGGCAAAATTACCAGACAGTGAAGACGCCATAATAACAGATAATACAAAAGTTATCAATACATTAAACTCATTATGTATTGAAATGGATAACCGTTATGAATTATTAAAAAACGCGTTGTGCAGAAATATAGCTGAGTATAACATAAAGTTTAAAGCGCGAAAATTAAATCCAAATGACGGTCATCAATTTTTACCATACATAGTATTGGTAATTGATGAGTTTGCTGATCTTATTATGACGGCAGGCAAAGAAGTTGAAACGCCTATTGCACGATTGGCTCAACTTGCCCGGGCCATTGGAATTCATTTAATCATTGCTACCCAAAGACCTTCTGTTAATGTTATTACTGGTATAATTAAAGCCAATTTCCCTGCAAGAATTGCTTTCAGAGTAACATCAAAAATAGATTCACGTACCATTCTTGATGGGTCTGGAGCAGATCAATTAATTGGTCGTGGAGATATGCTGTTTACTCAAGGAAATGATTTAATTAGGGTGCAATGTGCTTTTGTAGACACCCCCGAAATTGAAAGAATTACTGAATTTATTGGTTCACAAAAAGCTTATCCCGATGCCTTTTTATTACCAGAATATGTAGGTGAAGAAAGCGGCACAAGTCTTGATATAGATATATCTGACAGAGATAAACTATTTAGAGAAGCTGCTGAAGTAATTGTTACGGCGCAGCAAGGTTCTGCGTCCCTATTACAACGTAAACTAAAATTAGGATACAACCGTGCAGGAAGACTTATTGACCAATTAGAAGCGGCTGGTATAGTTGGCCCTTTTGAGGGTAGTAAAGCCAGACAGGTTTTGGTTAGTGATTTAACCTCATTAGACAAATTATTAGAAAACGAAAATTTATAATTTATATAATAAAAATGAAACATTTAATACTAACACTTGTTGTCTTATTTAATATCAATAGTTTTTCTCAAAAAAGTGGAAAAGCATTATTGAAGGAAGTCTCAGATAAAGTAAATGGTTATAAGAATATTTCTATTGACTTTAAATATGTGCTTGAAAATACTTCAGAAAACATTAAACAAGAAACCAGGGGCGATGTTGTCTTAGAAGGCGATAAATATAAATTGAATATACTTGGTGTAACCAGGTTATTCGACGGTAAAACTCTTTACAATATAAGTCCTGAAGATGAAGAAGTGACCGTTTCCACAAAAAAAGACGATGATGAAGACATTATTGCACCAAGTAAAATGCTGTCCTTTTATGAAAATGGCTACACCAGTAACATGGATATCATTCAAGATGTGAAAGGCAGAAAAATACAGTATGTAAAATTAATCCCAATCGATTCTAATTCAGAAATCAATTATATATTGTTAGGAATTGATGCACAAACCAAGCATATATATAATTTGATTCAAATAGGGAAAAACGGCACAAAAACAACACTTACTGTTAATTCTTTTAAAACAAATGAACCCTTGTCAAGAACCTTATTTACCTTTGATGCTAATAAATACAAAGATTACTATATCAATAAATTAGATTAGTTAGCGATTGAAAATATTAGACCGGTACATACTAACCACTTATATTAAAACTTTTGTCAGCGTGTTTTTAATACTCATGCTGATTTTTGTATTACAGACCATCTGGCTATATATACGTGAATTAGCAGGTAAAGATTTGGATGTCGTTATTATATTCAGATTTTTAATTTATTTCATGCCGAAGCTCATCCCATTAGTTTTGCCATTAACGGTTCTTTTATCTTCAATCATGGTCTTTGGCGATTTTGCTGAAAATTATGAATTTGCAGCCATGAAATCAACTGGTATCTCCCTTATGAGGGCCATGACTGGATTGAGCATTTTTATATCAATCTTAGGTTTAACTACATTTTTCTTTTCCAACAATGTAATCCCCTGGGCTGAATTCAATTCATTCAACCTCAGAAAAAATATAGCAAAACAAAAACCCGCCATGTATCTGGCCAAAGGTCAATTTAATGAAATTGGCACCTATAATATTAAGTTTAAAGACAAAAGCGGAGATAGAGGACAATACTTAAATGACGTAATAATTCATATAAAGGGTCGCGATGGAAGAACAAACGCCACAACAATAAAGTCTAAAACAGGAGAGTTAATAAGTGCTGAAACTTCAAATGTTTTAAAACTAGTCCTTTTTGATGGTAATTATTATCATGATTTGAAACCAAAAAGTATAAGAGAAAAAAACGATGCCCCTTTTGCAAAAAGCACATTTGATAAGTATACCATTAATATTGATTTGTCTTTTTTAAANAATCAGGAGTTAGATGACGATAAGTCTATTACAAACAAGTATAACATGCTTAATGTTACTGATTTAAANTATACCATAGATTCACTGGCAATAAAAAATCAAGAAGAATATACCCAATTTTCAAACAATATTTATGAACGGGCCATAACCACGCCATTACAAAAAGCAAAACTAAAAACGACTGACTCCTTATTAAGTGGTAACATTTTAGATTATTTTGAAACTAAAAATAAAGCCCAGATAGTAAATATTGCCTTAAACTCAATCAGAAGCACGAATCAAATAATTAATACAAGAAAAACAAGTTTCAAAATTTCAAAAACATCATTCAATAAGCATATTATAGCCTTTCACGAAAAAATTGCTTTAGGATTCGCATGTGTTATTTTATTTTTTGTGGGTGCACCGCTAGGTGCCTTAATAAGAAAGGGGGGACTGGGTCTACCTATGATTGTGGCTATATTACTCTTCTTAACATACCATTTTATAGGCATATTTGCTACAAACAGTGCAAAAAACGGTAATTTCAATCCTGTATTAGCAACTTGGTTCTCAACATTNATAATGCTCCCTTTAGGTATTATTTTAACTAAAAAGGCCACGGGAGACAGAGATTTATTCAGTTTTGGAAATATAATTGAGCCATTAAAACTATTATTTAATATAAAAGAGTCCAGTGATTTAGATTATAAATTTTTACTCTCGTATACCAATGAAAAGTTAATCAATGTCATTAAGAATAATGAAGAACTCGGGTTTGATGAAACGAGTCGTTTTAAAGCGATTGAGCTTTTAAATTCTAGAGGGTTTACTTTTGAAAAAATGAGAGAAAGTGGTATCGAATTAAAAAAACAGTTTGATTTATCAAAAAAATCAAGTTCTGATTTTAAGGTACATTCCAAATTTTCAATTTCCTTATATTTTATTGGCTTGGTGCTGTTAGGATTATTTTTAGTTTTTAGAAATAATAATCTAGCCTCCTTTGCTTCAGCTTCTTTACAAATTGGTTTAATCTCTTTAACTTTATACCTTGTTTATTATATTAAAACTTGTATTGATCTAAACAGATTTTATAAAAATGTAATTAATAAAAATAAGAAACCTCATCTTTTATTCATCATTATAGGTTTCCCATTTTATTTCATAACATATTTTATTCTTACAAATAAAGTCAAAAACGACTTAAAACAAAATTGCTTAGATTGTTTAAAATAAGCAATATCTTTGCCTTATGATTACAGAAATGAAGACTTCAGAAAAAAACACATCTTTTATGCTCAACACCATTCACGAAGCAATTGATGATATTAGAAATGGTAAAGTTATTATTGTTGTCGATGATGAAAACAGAGAAAATGAAGGAGATTTTGTTGCAGCTGCAGATAAAGTCACACCTCAAATGATCAATTTCATGGCTACACATGGACGAGGCTTAATTTGTGCACCACTTACAGAAAACAGGTGTAATGAATTAGAACTTAATATGATGGTTAGAAATAATACAGATCCCATGGAAACAGCCTTCACTGTTTCCGTTGATTTAAGAGGAAACGGAGTTACCACTGGCATTTCAGCAAGTGATCGTGCTAAAACCATAAAAGCGTTAATTGACCCCAATACGAAGCCATTTGAATTAGCTCGGCCAGGGCATATTTTTCCTTTAGTTGCCAAACAAGGCGGTGTGTTAAGAAGAACTGGTCATACCGAAGCAGCCATAGATTTTGCGAGATTAGCCGGTTTAAAACCTGCGGGTGTCATTGTTGAAATCATGAATGATGATGGAACCATGGCTCGTTTACCGGAGCTCATAGAAATAGCGAGAAAATTAGATCTCAAAATTGTTTCAATTGAAGATTTGGTGGCCTACAGAATGCAACACGATTCCTTGATTGAAAAAAAGGAAGATTTTGAAATAGAAACTCGTTTTGGTAATTTCAGACTTAGGGCCTACCAACAAACAACCAATAATCAGATTCATCTGGCCCTGACAAAAGGTCAATGGAAAGATAAGGAAACGGTTCTAACCAGAATTAATTCTACGCTTATCAATAACGACATTCTTGGTACACTAACTAATAACGTTGACAAACAATTAGACAATATGTTCAAGGTTATAAATGATGAAGGCAAAGGTGCCATTATTTTTATAAATCAAGAATCCCAGTCCATGAATATTTTAAAACGATTAGATTTCTTAAAGAAAAATCAGGAGCCCAATAATTTAGCGAAAGCGCCGAGAATTGAAATGGATTCCAGAGATTTTGGTATAGGCGCCCAAATCCTTCATGATTTAAATATTCATAAACTAAAAATCATTTCAAATTCAGAACAGACTAAGCGCGTAGGTTTAATTGGATATGGCTTAGAAATTGTTGAGTACGTAAACTATTAATTTATAACTATTTTTTTTGTACTACTTCTTTCTCCTGAATAAATTTTAAGTAAATACACGCCATGAGTTATGGCACTAACATCAATGACATTTGATTCATATTTATTTGTTAAAATGAGTTTTCCTAACATATCATACAGTTCAATTTTATCTAGAACGTAGTATGATGATACTGTTACTTGAGAAGTTGCCGGGTTAGGATACACTTTAATATTTGCAATTTCAAAATCTTTATTATTCAAGCCACTAGATTGAAAAACCCTAACATAATCAATACTCATGGTGGCTTGAGTCAGTGCAGGATCTACAGCACCTGCAATGCCTCCCATGGCCACATTCAATAATAGAAATTGATCTTCAAAAAAAGGCCATGTATCTCCGTCTTTAACACTAGGGTTATAGATATAAAAAATGATATCATCAATTAAAAAAGTCATTTGATTTGGTGACCAGTTCACAGAATACACATGATATGAATTCGCAAGATCGGTGGTATAAGTGCCGCCACCATTAGGATTGCCTCCACTACAACATGGAGTATGCAGTGCACTATTAACAAAATTAANACCTTCATTTGGAAAAATTCCGTGCTCCATAATATCAATTTCACCACAGGCAGGCCACCCTACTGTTCCATAAGCAGCATCCCAATATCCACCATCTTCATTAATGTTTTTACCTAACATCCAAATAGCAGGCCATGTTCCTGCTTCAACTGGTATTTTAGCACGAACGTCAACACGTCCGTAAGTAAAAGCAAATTTAGAATTCAAACGTGCAGAAGTATATTGTTTTGTTAATCCCTGATCTGTAAAAGATTCCTTTTTTGCTACTATATTTAAAAAGCCATTACTTACATAAGAATTGTCTATTCTATTGGTGTAATGCTGGGCTTCATTATTTGCCCAACCAATTCCTGGAATAATAACCTGGGTTTGATGATGCCAATTTGTGGAATTTACAGTACCATCCGTGTCAAACTCATCTGCCCATACTAAATTATCATAAACAACATCTACCACTGGAGTTGTTGGAGTGGAGCCGTCATCAATATCATCAATTAAATAAGTACCCGGAGTTGAAATACCATCATCAATTAAGATAGTCAACCTATTATAGGTTCCGCTTCCACCTACTGTAGAAAAATCAAAAGTAAGTTGAATCCAATTATTTTGTGAAGAGGTTGTGTTTACATTAACCTGTACAATAGGATTTGTTCCTTGTTCCAATTTTAATCCTACCGTGTGACTATTTGGGTCAAAAGCATAAAAAGATAGTGTTATAGTTTTTTGAAAGTCTAAATCTATTGGTCTTAATAAATCAATATAAAAACCTTGCTCTGCTGCTGAAGCCGCATGCACAAATTGACCAACAGTATTATTAACATCAGTTGGTGATGTTCTTGTTGAAAATCCACTACCACCCCAAACGCTAAAATTCTCAGCAGAATCAGAGAAATCTATTGGCATTTGCTGCCCTAAAGATAATTGACAATTTAAAAATAGAATTAAGAATAAATTAAGGTAGATATATTTCATAGTATAAGAATAATATTCGAAAATATTTATAAAATTTTAAATACTTCAATTATTCACCCCAACAAAAACCATACAAGGCTGTTGGTTATGCAAACTATGAAAACAAATCAATCAGATACCTTTAAAAATCAATGCAATACTGATTTTAAAATTTTTACCATTTTATGTGCTCTGTCTTGAACTTCTTTTTCTGTCCAAGATAGTTTAATTAAACAAGAGAGATTTCTACCAACAAAATAATCAGATTTTTCAAAGGATTTCGTTTTTAGATATGCTAAGCCATCTATAACTTCTTTGGAAATTGGGTATAAGGATTTTAACTCTTTTAAATGGTCCCATTTTCTTATGTAATGCCAATTATTATCGAAATAATGGAAACATCCATCCACTCCATTGCTTTTAAATTCACTGGAAACTTTTCGAGTTAATTCTAAATCCGGCAAATAAAAACTTAAAAAAGAATAGTTTTCTTCACCACCTTTTGGCACTGTCCTAAACGTAATTTCAGGAATTACTGATAATGCTTCTCTAATAATGGTGTAATTCTTTTTTTGAATGGCAATAAAATCATCTAAACGCTTTATTTGTGCTAATCCCACAGCTGCATTTAGCTCTGAAATTCTGAAGTTATAACCTAAAAAAGGATGGGTTTCTGCTCCCCTATCATTACCCATATGATCATGTCCGTGATCAGAGTAGTGATCAGCAAATTGTGCATATTTGGGATTATTGGTGATAATAGCGCCGCCTTCACCGCACGTAATGGTTTTTACATAATCAAAAGAAAAACTTCCAACATCACCATAACTACCCAAAGGTTTCCCTTGATAGGTTCCTCCAATAGCCTGACAGGCATCTTCAATGAGGGCTAAATTATGTTGATCGCATATAGATTTTAGTGCTTCCAGATTAGCCATACTACCGCACATATGAACAGGCATTATTGCTTTAGTTTTTGGCGTAACAGCCTTTTTAACGGCTTCAATATCCAAGGTTAAAGTGTCATCGATATCAACCAAAACAGGAATAGCACCTAAGATCATAATAGCTTCAAAACTCGCTACAAACGTAAAACATGGCATTATGACTTCATCTCCTGCTCCAACACCTGCCACAGCTAGTGACATTGTAACGGCCGCAGTTCCACTACTCAGTAATTGTGCATGATTAACATGAAAATACTTTTGAAGTTCTGTCTCTAATTCTTTCGCTTTCCAATGGCCTTTTCGCATACCATCAAATCCATAGCGCATCAGTACGCCATTATCCAAAACATCAGTTACTTCTTTACGTTCTAATTCTCCAAATAATTCAAATCCTGGCATAAGTTTTTAATTTAATTCTATTATAGTTTTATTAATATCTTTTCTAACTTTTTTAAAGGAGGCGAACATATCATCTGCTGCTCTATAACCTACCGGTAAAAGTAATAAAGATTTCAGTCCCATGTCTTTCAAATTTAAAATTTCATCATATTTTTCAGGATTAAATCCTTCCATTGGACAAGAATCAATACCTTCTAAGGCGCAAACCGTCATTAAATTACCTAAAGCTATATAAGCTTGATTCATAGACCACTGCTGACGTTCTTCAACAGACTTATCCCTCATGCTTTTTAAAAGGTTGTTTCTAAATGGGTCGAGAATAGGATCAGGTGTATTGCGGATCTTCTTTATGTTATTGAAAAAGTCATTGACATCCTTATCCTTAATATCTTTCTGAATACAAATAACCAGTAAGTGAGAAGCTTCAAAAACCTGTTTTTGATTATAAGCATGTTCAATAAGTGATTTTTTTATATCCTCATTTGAAATTACAAGCATACTAATTGTTTGCAATCCATATGAGGTGGCCGTTAAATTAAAAGCCTCTTTTAAAATATTAATTTTATCTTCTGATAATTTTTTATTGGTATCAAATTTTTTGGTGGCATAGCGCCAACTTAAACTTTCTATTATGTTACTCATATATTATCTTTTTAAAAAAACCATAATTTAATTGCCATTCCTGAGACCATTATAATCAAAAATACTTTCACTATATGATCTCCTTTATTCACAGACCATCTGCTTGTAAACCATCCTCCGGCTGCCTGTCCTGATGCTAACGTTAAACCCGCAACCCAGTCAAGTTTTAAATTGAATCCAAACATTAACAAGGCCGCACTTGTGTAAACAAACATGACCAAAATTTTTATAACGTTAGATTTAATTAATGTGAGATGATTAATGGACGATAAGGCTAACAAAATAAATATTCCTGTACCTGC
>BS_KBA_SWE02_21mDRAFT_10000321_pt1 | contig 17477 bp, 19 predicted proteins | sample BalSeasSWE02_21m_FD_9196 | JGI IMG/M metagenome (IMG submission 9196)
AGAAGTAATTTATTTAATATAAAAATACATTTAAATGAGCGTTTTAGTTAATAAAAATTCAAAAATAATTGTACAAGGTTTTACAGGTAGTGAAGGTACTTTTCACGCCACTCAAATGATCGAGTATGGTACTAATATAGTTGGAGGTGTTACCCCAGGAAAAGGTGGGCAACTTCATTTAGAAAAACCTGTTTTTAATACAGTTCAAGATGCTGTAGATAAAGTTGGTGCTGATACTTCAATTATTTTTGTGCCACCTGCTTTTGCTGCTGATGCGATTATGGAAGCTGCTGCGGCAGGAATAAAAGTAATTATTTGTATTACTGAAGGAATTCCAGTAGCAGATATGGTTAAAGTAAAAGCTTATATTGATAATAAAGATTGTAGGTTAGTTGGTCCAAATTGCCCAGGAGTAATTACGCCTGAAGAAGCTAAAGTTGGTATTATGCCTGGTTTTATCTTTAAAAAAGGCAACGTTGGAATTGTATCAAAATCCGGAACTTTAACTTATGAAGCTGCTGATCAGGTAGTTAAGCAAGGTTATGGAATTACAACAGCTATTGGTATTGGAGGTGATCCAATTATTGGAACAACTACTAAAGAAGCAGTTGAATTATTAATGAACGATGATGAAACCAAATGCATTGTTATGATTGGTGAAATTGGCGGTCAATTAGAAGCTGAAGCTGCACGTTGGGTAAAAGCAGATGGAAATAGAAAACCTGTAGTTGGTTTTATTGCTGGACAAACAGCACCTAAAGGAAGAACAATGGGTCATGCTGGTGCTATTGTTGGTGGTGCAGATGATACAGCACAAGCAAAAATGAAAATTTTAAGAGAAAACGGAATTCACGTGGTGGATTCTCCTGCTAAAATTGGAGCTAAAGTAGCTGAGATTTTAGGATAAATTATAAAACTTAAAAAAGTAAAAAGCCTGTTAAAAATTTTTAACAGGCTTTTTACTTTTAATAAATTGAGTAAATTATAGTTTGATCTTATCTGTTTTTTGTGCTAAATTTTCATCCAAAAATTGAGTCATTGCTTTGTAAAATTCTATTCTATTTTCTTCGTTATGAAAACCATGACCTTCATTTTCTTTTAGCATATATTGTACGGTAATTTGTTTCTTCTTTAAGGCTTCTACCATTTGATCGGACTCATCTTTATTTACCCGTGGATCATTTGCTCCTTGTGCAATAAACAATGCCGCTTTAATTTTATCTACATTAAATACAGGGCTGTTTTCCTTCATCATTACACTATCAATAGTAGCTGGATCTCCAACCATCTCATAGAGCATTTTTTTATAAGGTTCCCAATATGGAGGGATTGTTTCTATAAATGTAAATAAATTAGAAACTCCAACATAATCTACTGCAGCAGCGTATAAATCGGGGGTGTTGGTAATTCCTGCTAAAGTAGCATATCCTCCATAACTTCCTCCGTAAATAGCCACACGCTTAGGGTCGGCTATGCCTTCATCAATTAACCAATTAACGCCGTCTGTAATATCATTTTGCATTTCTTGTCCCCATTTTTTAAATGAACTTTCCCAAAAACTTTTTCCATAGCCAGTAGAGCCTCTGAAATTCATTTGCAAAACCGCATAACCACGATTTGCTAATAATTGAACTTCTGGATTGTATCCCCAATTATCTCTTGCCCATGGGCCACCATGTGGATTTATAACAACAGGTAAATTTTTAGCTTCTCTTCCTATAGGTAATGTGAGATATCCATTAATTTTTAAGCCATCTCTTGATGTGTAACTAATTGGTTTCATTTCAGCCATATGATCTTGTTTTATCCATGGGCTTAAATCAGCTAAATGTTCAAGTTTATTGTTAATTTTATCATAGTAATAATAAGCACCTCTCGATTTATCATTCGATACATATATTAAAAATTTATCCTCATTCTTATTACTAGAAGTAATATAATATTCATTATTACTACCTAATTCTTTTTCAATTTCAGAAAAAATATTTTCAGTTTCTTTATCTAAAAATTTTCTATTTAATTTCTCTTTAGTATAACTAATTTCTGTAAGAACTTTTCTTTTATTGGAATATGAAATACCATTAACATCAACATCGGTGTCAATAAACAATACTTCAAGTTCCTTTTTTTCTTTTAAATCATATTTAACAACAGCCGCTTTATCTCTTCCAATATTTGATACTGCATACACAATATTTCCATTGTCAAAATCAAAGAATTGAGGTGATAAAGTTTCTTTGAAATTTGTTGTAATTACTTCTGTAAAAGGCTTATTTTCAGATTCTCGATACAGTATGGTTTGATCAACACCATTAGTTACATAAGCTAAACGAAGTTTTCCATTGTGATCTGTTCCCCAATTTGTGATGTTTCCAGGGTTTTCATACAATAATTTCATTTTTCCTGTTTCAATATTAATTAGGTAAGGATCAAAAACTTGAGGAACTCTTTTATTCAAACCAACAATCATTTCTGATGGATTATCTTCTAAATCATCAATAATTTGGGCTCTAACACCATCAAAAGGTGTTAAGTCTTTTTCATTCTTTCCATCTTTGTCTACCGCAAATAAGTGAAAATTCTCATCACCACCTTTATCTCTTATATATACAAGACGGTTATTATTTGCCCAAAAATAACTGGCCAAATCTCTATCAATAACGCTTGTAACCCTTATAACAGAATCATTATCAAATTTTCGAACATGGATATTCATTCTGTTTTCATAGGGAGCCAAATAGGCTATAAACTCTCCATTAGGTGACAATCTAAAAGTACGCTGATCGGAATTTTTAAAAAAATCCTCAACAGAAATAGTTGGAGGAGGATCGGGTAAGATAACAAGCTCTTTTTTTGTTTCTTTACAAGCAATTATTAATAAAAACAGTAGAGAAAATAAGGTCATTTTTTTCATAAAATATTGATTTTTAAGTTAATATATAAATGTACTGAAAAAATATTTTAATTTGAAGAAAATGAGAATTAATTATAATTTCAATTCGGTTAAAGTAAAATAAAGTATTTTGTTATCTTTGATTTTATTTAAATTAAAACTATAAATTAATGAAACTTTTAGAAAATAAAACAGCTTTAATTACAGGAGCTACACGTGGAATAGGTAGAGGAATAGCAACAACTTTTGCAAAACAAGGTGCTAATGTTGCATTTACCTATAATTCGTCGGTAGAAGCAGCTCAAGAATTAGAAAAAGAATTGGAATTTTTTGGTGTAAAAGCAAAAGGGTACCAATCAAATGCTGCAAATTATGATGCTGCTCAACAATTAGCTGCAGATGTTTTAAAAGAATTTGGAACCATTGATATTCTTATTAACAATGCAGGTATTACAAAAGATAATTTATTAATGCGTATTTCTGAAGAAGATTTTGATACCGTAATAGAAGTTAATTTAAAATCTGTTTTCAATTTAACAAAAGCAGTTATACGTCCAATGATGAAACAACGTGCGGGTTCTATAATTAATATGAGTTCTGTTGTTGGTTTAAAAGGGAATGCCGGACAGGCAAATTATGCAGCTTCAAAAGCTGGAATTTTAGGGTTTACCAAATCGGTAGCTTTAGAGTTAGGTTCAAGAAATATTCGTTGCAACACCATTGCACCAGGGTTTATTGAAACAGAAATGACGGGAAAATTGAATGAAGATGTGGTTCAGGGTTGGAGAGATGCTATTCCTTTAAAACGTGGAGGTACTGCTGAAGATGTTGCAAATGCCTGTGTATTTTTAGCATCAGATATGAGTTCTTATATTACTGGTCAAACATTGAGTGTTGATGGTGGAATGTTGACTTAATATTAGTTAAAAGGTATAAAAGTTGAATGTTTGAAAGGCTTTTATCGTTATCTTTAAAAATAGTTTGAATACAAAAAATGGAAACAGCTCACTTACTACTTATAATTTTAGCTGTTTTTATAGCGTTATTTTTAGCTCTTTTTCAATACATTTATAAAAACAAAGAGAAAAGCCAATTAAATTATTGGCTTTCTTTTTTACGATTCTTAAGTTTATTTTCAATTTTTTTATTGTTAATAAACCCTTCAATCAAAAAAGAAATATTTCAAATTATCAAGCCCAATTTAGTAATTGCAATTGATAATTCTTCATCTATAAAATACAAGTCTGAGGATACCAATGTTAAAAATTTGCTTGAATTAATAAAAGCAGATAATGACTTAAATGCCAAATTTTCTATTGAATACTACAGTTTTGGAAATGAATTTAAAAACCTGGATTCTTTGAGATTTAATGAGAATCAGACTAATTTATATACGCCTTTAAATGAATTTACAAAGCTTTATAATAAAGGCATAAATCCTGTTTTATTGATAACAGATGGAAACCAAACCGTAGGAAATACTGTTGAATTTTCAACGTATAAAAGTCCTGTTTTTTCTTTCATAGTTGGTGATACAACTAAAGTTGAAGATATTTTTATCAATCAATTAAACGTAAATGAAAACACTTTTATTAACAATCAATTTCCTGTTGAAGTTTTTGTGAATTATGTTGGGAATAAATCAGTTACTAAAAATTTAAGTATTTATTACAATGGAAAAAGATTGCATTCAAAACAATTAAATTTTTCAAAAACAGACAATGTTAAAACAGAATCCTTTTTTCTAAAGGCAGAAAGTAAAGGAAATCAATATTACACAGTTAAAATTGAAAATTTAGAGAATGAACAAAATGTAATAAATAATGCCAAAGATTTCAGTATAAATGTTATTGAAGAAAAATCTGAAATACTGATTTTAACTGATATTATGCATCCCGATCTTGGAATGCTTAAAAAATCCATAGAACGAAATAAACAACATTCAGTTTCAATTTTAAAAATAGATAATTATAAAACAAATATATCTAATTATCAATTAGTTATATTATACCAACCAAATAAAAAGTTTAAAAAAATAATTGAAGAAATTCAGACAAAAAAAATCAATTATTTTATTATTTCGGGATCAAATACGGATTGGAATTTTTTAAATACAACTCAGAATATTTTTGCAAAAAATGGACTATCTGTGACTGAAAATTACAATCCGGTTTTCAATATGGATTATGTAAGTTTTATGAGTAATGATATTGGTTTTTCAAATTTCGCACCTTTGGAAGATGCTTTTGGAGTGGTGAAGTTTTCAATTCCGTTTCAAACATTATTATATCAAAAAATAGGAAATATAGCAACTGAAGAACCTTTACTGGCAACTTTTGATAATAATAATCAAAGAGGAGGTGTGTTGTTTGGTGAAAATATTTGGCGTTGGAGAATGAATAGCTTTAATGAAAATAAAACATTTGAATTATTTGACGGCTTTATGTCTAATTTAATACAATATTTAGCTTCAGATTTTAAGAGTAAGAAATTAAATGCGACTATAAAACCAATTTACTTTTCTAACGAAACAATACAAGTTTCGGCAAATTATTTTGATGATAATTTGAATTTAGACAAAAGAGTAAAGCTTTGGCTAACAGTTAGTAATAAAGAAACTGATTATTTAAATAAAATACCTTTTGCACTTGTAAACAATCGATTTGTAGCTGAATTGTCAAATATTCCAGCATTTGAATATTCTTATTTAATTCAAGTAGAAAACCAAAAAGAAAGTATTTCAGGTAGTTTTAAAGTTTTACCCTTTGAAATTGAACAGCAATTTACGCAATCAAATGATAGTTCTTTAAAAATTTTAGCATCTAAGACAAATGGAGGTGTATATTATAACAGTCAGGAAATTAAAATGTTACAAGATTTAAAAATGGATGAGCGTTTTAAAAGTATACAAAAGGCTTCCATTTTAAAAACACCTTTAATTGATTGGAAATGGTTGTTGGGTTTTATTGTACTTTTACTTTCTATTGAATGGTTTATACGGAAATACTTCGGGAAAATTTAAGTTTTTTACAACGATTACTTCTTAGTATAGAAATATTCAATGGTACTATAAATAATTAGAATCAATTCATTTTATCAGTTAAAAATAAAATTCGAAATATTTAAAAGTTCATAAATTAGTTTAAGTGTTTAAATTAACAGCATTCATATTGTCATTTACTATTTTAGCTCAAAGTGCTAGCTTTGATATAATTGATATTACTAAATTTTCTACTTTTATTACGCACATAAATAATCACATTGAAGAAGGTGATGATTTTGCGGATTTTATTGACCTGCATTACGGTAATAAAATTGATTTACATCAAAATAAACACAAAGAACACAAGGAATTACCTTTTAAACATCAACATATTGATTCAAATTTTCAGTTTGTTTTTGTTTTGGATACTTATAATTTGAATATTTCTTCAACCGAAAATAGGTTTAAACTTAATAATTTCAATTATAAAGAACCTACTTCAAACTTATATATTAATAACTTTTTTCAACCACCACAAAAGTAACATAGTTCAACTTTAATAATACTAAATTTGAGAATCATATTTATGATTTTCAATACTTTTATATATTACTAATTGATTAAATTATGTTACAAACAATCATTAAATTAAGTGTTCAAAAAATGGCACTTCCTGTTAATGCAGTGTTAGAGGCTGATGAAAATTATTTTGTATTGGTTTTAAAAGAACAATTAAATAATGAATATTTATTTGAAAAAAGCACAAGTTACAATTGGTTCAAAAAATGAAGAATGGGTTGAAATAATAAATACTGAAGGAAAACTAAAAAACAAGAAAATATTAATAAACGGAGCCTTTTTACCAGTTGAGTGATTGTTTTCTACGAATAATTATTCAAAACTGATTTAAATGAATTCTGTTTCGTATTTTTGATGAAATTTAAAAATTAAATAAAAATGAGTAATAGCGGACAATTACAATTTCCAAAAACAATAGTTCCACTAATTTTAGCGGGAATAATAGCAATTATATTTTTATCAAAATCAACAGTTAATATTGACGCCGGTGAAGCTGGTGTTTTGTGGAAACGTTTTGATGGAGGTGTAGTTATAGATCAACCACCTTTAGGAGAAGGTTTTCACATAGTAGCACCATGGAATACAGTGATTGTATATGAAGTGCGTCAGCAAGAATTATTTGAAAAAATGAAAGTGCTCTCCTCAAACGGATTGGATATTATTTTAGAAACAACTGCATGGTACATGCCAAAACCTGCTGATTTAGGTAAATTACACCAAGAAAAAGGTGAAGATTATTTGGAAACAATTATAAAACCAGCATTGCGTTCTGCAGCGCGTAGTGTAGTTGGGCGTTATACACCAGAACAATTATATTCTAGTAAAAGAGATATTATTCAAAGTGAAATTTTTGATGAAACCAAAAAGATTTTAGACAATCAGTACATTCAATTAAATGATGTTTTGGTGCGTGATGTAACACTACCATCAACTATTAAGGATGCTATTGAGCGTAAATTAAAACAAGAGCAAGAATCTTTAGAATATGAATTTAGATTGGTTACAGCAGCTAAAGAAGCTGAAAAAGTAATTATTGAAGCAGAAGGTAAAGCAGAATCTAACCGTATTTTAAGCGCTTCATTAAATGATCAAATTTTAAGAGATAAAGGTATTGAAGCTACTTTAGAGTTAGCAAAATCTCCAAATAGTAAAGTTGTAATTGTTGGAAGTTCTAAAGATGGGTTACCATTAATATTAGGAAATAACTAAATTCAACAGTTAAAAATAAATATAGAATTTTTTCTATAAAAAAGCCAGAGTATTTATGCTCTGGCTTTTTTGTTTATAATTATGTCTCGTCCTGTAATATTGAAATATAAACTACATGTTTATGTAGTTTATATAAGATTTCTTTTTAAATACTTTTATAAAAAGTTAAAAATTTGAATGTTGCTATTGTTAAAAGTCAAAAAAATGTTTTTGAAAACAGCTCTTGAATTATTCATATTTACAGCTTTGATGATTCATAGTTTTAATTATTAATCAGTATTACTTCCTATAAAATTCAAAATAATTCATAAAAATATTATTAACTAAAATTAATTCAAAATGAGAAAAATAGTACTAATTACAATTATGTTTTTAACAGTTTTTGCCTATTCCCAAAAGAAGAAAAATGGAACAATTTACAAAGAACACCCTGCAATTGATGTTGTAGAAGCTATGTTAAAAGCGTTTGTTGAAGGTGATGAAGCAAAAGTGGCTGGTTTTTTGGCAGATGATTTTAAATCATTCAATGGGTCTGAAACTAATAAAGAAGCCAAAGGAGGAACCAAAGATAATTTTTTAAATCAGGTTAAATTTTGGAAAGAAAATATTAGCTATTTAAGTATCGAGAGATCAAAAGGGGCATATCCAGATGCCTTAGAATATAGCGATGGTACTTTTGATGATGTGGTTTGGGTACAGACTTGGGAGCAAGTAAAAGGTGTTCATAATAAAACAGGTGTTAAATTAGATATGCCATTTCATAGGTTATTTATTGTAAATAAAAACAATAAAATTATAACAATGATTAATTATTTAGATGAATCTGTTTTTGATGAAATTGGGCAAAGTTTTGATGATAGAAAAAATGGAACAATTTATAACCATCATGAGTATATTAACAAAGTACGCAGATTGATTCATGCTTTTGAAAACAAGGATTTGGAAACTGCCTATAGTTTTTATGATGAAAAAGCTAGATTTAGCAACATTAATATGCCTATTGGGGAATTTCAAACTTTAGAAGAAGCTAAAGCTGGAGATAAAAAGTTTTTTGAAAAATATGATATCACCAGCATTGATGTTAGAGGTTACCCAGATTATTTAAATTATGAATTAAGGAATGCAAAGGTTGTTCAATCTTGGTGGAATGTTAGATTGACTCGGAAATCAGATAAAAAAGAACTGATCGTCCCAATAATGTATATTCATGATTTTAATGATGATGGTATGATCACAAGTGAAAGTGCCTATTTTAGTGAAAAGCTATTGGTAGATTGAGATAGAAAAAAGGCTGTTTAAATTTTGAACAGCCTTTTTTTATTGCTTTTTGTTATTACTTTCGTTATTGTCTTTTATTGTGCTTCCTTTTTTAATGGCTTTGTAATTTTCATAGCAAAGTAAAACTGCCTCAATTAGCTGTAAATCACTGGCTTGTCTTATAAAATAATCAGAATAGTTGCATTCATTTAATAAATCATTCAACTCTTGGGCGTCAATATCTAAATACTCCATCATCAACTCCCTATTAAATTTAGACTCTAACATTTCACGCAATTCATCATCATCGCGTAATTTCTTGATCTTTTTTAACTGCTTTGGGTCTTTACCAAATTTATCGTACATTAAATTTATGGGTTGAAACATTGCATCAACAGAAGAATTATAACTTTTCCGTTGCACAGAACCTACCTCATATGTTTGTGAAACTCCATTGATATGAATACGAGAATATTTATCAACGGGAACATTTTTGGCATCAATTTCTAAAACACCAATTAGTTTATGAGATTTCACAACAACCTCATTAAATTGTTCGGTTTTTTCGTGCAATTCAATTACCAGTTCATTTCCTTTTAATAAATCGTTTGTAATTCTTAATTTAATAGACTGGTATCCTACATACGAAATATATAAAGTATCATTTACTATAGTTGATATATAAAAATTCCCTTCCTCATCAGCAACACTACCTATTACAGAGTTTAAATTAAATAAATGCGCACCTTTTAAAGGTGTTTTATTTAAATTGTCGATAACTTGTCCTTTTAATAAAACGGGCGCTATAAAAGTGCTTTTAAGAGTGTCTGCAACCTGTGGTTCTTGACAAAACCCCTTCAAATAGATGCTTAAGAAAGCAATAAATAATATTTTTTTTAACATATGCAATTATAGTAATTAATACGCAAAAATTAAGTTAAATATTTATAAAAAGTTCAAAGAATTTTTCATTAAAATATTGTTTTTACTCCATTTAAAATGGATAAACAGCTAAAATAAGTTTTTAAACCAATTTAAATTTATTGGTTAACTTAGCTTTTCTTAGAAATAACAATTAATTCAATATAAAACAGTTAAATGAATTGATTCATAATAATTTAATTTATGCAAAAACAGCATCATATGAAAAACACTTTTTATTTTTTTATNAGTTTATTATTCATTTTCACTTCTTGTGAAACTAAAGAAAAACCAGGGCATCTATTAGTAGAAGCACCTATAGCAAAACAAATTCCTANACAGTTAACAATTCATGATGATACAAGAATTGATAATTATTTTTGGATGCGTTTGAGTGACGCTCAAAAAAACGCAGAAATACCTGATGAACAAACCAAAGATGTTTTGGGTTATTTAAATGCGGAGAATACCTATTTAAAAAATGTGATGGGCCATACAGAAAACCTTCAAACAAAATTATATGAAGAAATTGTAGGCAGAATAAAAAAAGACGACCAGATCAGTTCCTGTTAATAAAAATGGTTATTCTTATTATACTCGTTTTGAAGCAAATGGGGATTATGCACTTTATTGCAGGAAAAAAATTGATGGAGGTGAAGAAGAAATTATGTTAAATGGACCAGAAATGGCCAAAGATTATGCATACTACGGGTTTGGAAATCAATCTGTAAGTCCTGATAATAAAATATTGGCTTATGGAATTGATACCATTTCTAGACGTCAGTACTCGATTTATTTTAAAAATTTAGAAACTGGAGAATTATTGGCTGATAAACTTAGTAACACCAATGGAAGTGCTACTTGGGCAAATGACAATTCAACTATTTTTTATGCAACAAAAGATCCTGAAACGCTGAGACAAAATAAAATATACAAGCATATTTTAGGAACAAGTCAGGCAGAAGATATTTTAGTATATGAAGAAAAAGATGTTACTTTTAATTGTTTCATTTTTAAATCAAAATCTGAAGCATATTTAATGATTGGAAGTTCACAAACACTTTCAACAGAATTCCAATTTTTAGATGCAAATACCCCAAATGGTAAATGGAAAATAATTCAACCAAGAGAGAAAAATTTAGAATACCAACCTGATCATTTTGGAGATTCTTTTTACATACGCACAAATTTAGATGCCAAGAATTTTAAGTTGGTTAAAACACCTATAACAGCAACTTCAAAAGAAAATTGGATTGATGTAATTCCACATAGAAGTGATGTTTTGTTAGAAGGTATTGACCTTTTTGAAAACTTTTTAGTAATTGGTGAAAGGTTAAATGGTTTATCAGCAATTAGGGTGATGGAATGGAGTGGAAGCGAACATTATATTGAGTTTAACGACCCTGCATATTTCGCAGGAACTACTTCTAATTTAGATTTTAATACAACCATTTTGCGTTATAATTATACTTCACTAACAACTCCGGTAAGTACTTTTGAATACAATATGAAGACAAAAGAACAGGTTTTATTAAAGCAACAGGAAGTTTTAGATGCCAATTTTTCACCTCAAAATTATACATCCGAACGTTTGTATGCAACAGCTAAAGACGGTACAAAAATTCCAATTTCTTTGGTTTATAAAAAAGGTATTGAAAAAAATGNGAAAACCCCATTGTTACTTTATGCTTATGGCTCATATGGGAACAGTATTGATCCAACTTTTGATTCAAGTAGATTGAGTTTATTNAACAGAGGATTTGTTTATGCGATTGCTCATATTCGTGGNGGTCAGGAAATGGGACGCGACTGGTATGAAAACGGNAAGNTGTTAAAAAAAGTAAATACTTTTACTGATTTTATTGATGCNGGAGCGTTTTTAGTTGAAGAAGGATATACGAGTAGTAAGCATTTATACGCATTGGGAGGAAGTGCAGGTGGTTTNTTAATGGGTGCTATTGTGAATATGAAACCTGATTTATGGAATGGTGTAATTGCTGCTGTACCTTTTGTTGATGTTATTTCCACAATGTTAGATGAAACCATCCCATTAACTACATTTGAATTTGATGAATGGGGAAATCCGAAAGACAAAATTTATTACGATTATATAAAGTCGTATTCTCCATATGACAATGTGGAAGCTAAAAACTACCCAAATATGTTAATTACAACTGGTTACTGGGATAGTCAGGTGCAATACTGGGAACCTGCAAAATGGATTGCAAAACTGAGGGCTACAAAAACGGACCATAATTTATTAATTATGGATTGTAATATGGAAACAGGTCATGGTGGTGCTTCTGGACGTTTTGAAAGATATAAGCGTACTGCATTGTATTATGCATTTATGTTCGATTTGGAAAATATTTCAGAATAAAATTACGCTATTTAATAAAAGTAAAAACCATACAATTTTGAAAAATAAAAGACTTTTCATTATTTTATTAGTTATTGCAATTTTATTGCTTATTCCTTTTATTGCAATGCAATTTACAAGTGAAGTTTCTTGGACAAGTTTCGATTTTATGATAATGGGTATTTTATTACTTTCCACAGGCTTTTTGTGTGAGTTGGTAATGAGGAAAGTGCCCAAAACCGAAACCAGAATAGCACTATGTATAGGTTTAATAATAGCATTTCTAATTGTTTGGATAGAAATTGCTGTTGGAATTTTTGGGACTCCATTTGCGGGTAGTTAAAAAAAGACACATAAAAAACTAATTTTTAGTTTTTTATGTGTCTAATTAACTTTTCTATGATTCATTCTTTAAATAAAACTGAATGATATCAGCAGTTGAAACAATACCTTTTACATCACCTTCTTTAACAATTGGAACTGCATGATAACGCCCTTTCGCCAACACTTTAGCAACATCTTTAATAGTAGCATTGGTGTCTAAATAATACGGTTTTTTAGTCATTATGTCTTTGACTTTCAGTTCACGATAAACTTTATTGTTGTCATCAATTCCTGCACCTGCAATGTTGTACATAAAGTCTATTAAACTTACCATTCCCACCAACTTTCCGTTTTCAACGACAGGAATATGATGATGGAAATCTTTTTTTTCATAAATATGTTTCACATCTAAAATACTTTGTTCAGATGAAACACAAACAACATTTTTTGTCATAATTGTTGTAATTGAATTTGATTTCATGACTTTATTTATTAGCGTTATTATTTCATATTAAATTTAACATAACAATTTAACCCTCAAAATGATTAAAATCATTTTACAATACAGTTTTTAGCAATAAATTTAATAACGGCATCTAAAATTTATTAGTTATGAAAACCAAAACAATCTTAGAACTGCTTACTTTAAGTTCCAGCCTTTACATTTTAGCCAAAGACACCCAACTTTTAGAAAAAATTAGTACGCTTTCTGAAAAAGGAAAAGATGAAATTAATAAGATAATTTCAGAATCTCAATTGGATGAAAATGGAAATGAACTGGAATTTGTTGATAAGTTAATTCTAAAAATTCATGAATTTAAAGAAGAATTAAACGAAAAAATTGAAGAACGTGTAATTAAGTTCTATAAAAAAATAAATGTGGCACATTTAGATGAAATAAAAGCTTTAAATGAAAAAATTGAAAAGTCTGATATGGTCATTGCTTTATTGGAAGCTCGTTTAAATAAACTAGAAGCAAAATAAAATGGGAATTTTAACTGGTATTAGAAAAAATTTCAAATCTATCTCCAGATACAATCAAATTTTAAGAGTCTTACTAAAATATGGATTTGAAGATTTGGTTTATTACTTGGATGAAAGGAAACAATATACTTTTTTTCAAAACCTAATTCCCAAAGCTTCCAGAAAACGTGCATTGTTATATACCAAATGGGCAAAAATGAGATTGGTTTGCGAAGAGCTTGGACCTACTTTTGTGAAGTTCGGACAAATTTTAAGCAATCGTCCAGACTTAATTCCATTAGAATTAACGTTTGAGTTAGAAAAGCTTCAGGAGAATGTTCCTCCAATGTCTCAAAAGGAAGCAAGAAAAGTTGTAGAAACCGAATTAAAAGGTTCAGTTGAGGACTTATTTGCCTGGTTTGAACCAGAGCCTTTTGCATCGGCATCAATTGCTCAGGTGCATAAAGTAACCCTGCATTCAGGTAAACGCATTGCCTTAAAAGTGCAACGATCGGGCATATTTGATATTATTGTTGAAGATATTAAGGTCATGTACAAAATAGCTGAAGTTTTAGAAAAAAGAATTCCTTCTATAAAAAGTTTTGACCCAGTTGGATTGGTTAAACATTTTGAATATTCTATATTAAAAGAACTCGATTTTATAAATGAATCCATCAATGTAGAGCGTTTTTATAACAACCTTCAAAAAGATGAAACACCAGAACAGTTTGCCTATGCTCCAAAAGTACACAAAGAATTTACCACTTTAAAAGTCTTGGCATTAGAGTTTATATCGGGTATTAAAATTGATAAAATACATGAATTAAACAAAAAGGGCTTCGATACAAAAATAATAGCAAAAAGGCTTGCAATTAGCTATTATAAACAAATTTTCGAATACGGTTTTTTCCATGCCGATCCTCATCCAGGAAACTTATTAGTGCTTCCTAATGGGCACATAGCTTATTTAGATTTTGGTATGATGGGTAGCATGTTACCAAGAGATATTTACATATTTGGAAAATTATTTATGGCCATTTCAAACAAAAATGTTAAAGAAATTATCAAAGCGCTTCAAAAACTTTCAAACGCTGTTGTGATAGCAGATATGAGAGATTTAGAATTTGACATCAATGAATTTGTTGAAAAATATTATGTTAGAGATGTTCATCAAAATGAAATGAGTACCATTTTAATGGAACTCAAAGATATCATTATGAATCATGGTTTAAAAGTACCAACCTATTTTTTCCTTTTTGCACGATCATTGGTTACTCTTGAAGGTGTTATAGAAAAATTAGATCCTGATTTTGAGCAGTTTGAGATAGTTCGACCATATTTAAGAAAAAGCGCTACTAAAAAATTCAATCCAGTAATTGTGAGTAAAAAGGTTGTGAATTCAATTTTTGAAGTAATCGATTATATGGAAGATTTTCCATCAGATTTAAGAAATGCCATTAGAAAAATAAATTCAGGTAAAATAAAAGTAGATTTATCACACCAAGGTATTGATCCTCTTGTACATACTTTACAACGCATTACAAAACAGCTGATTACTGCTTTTATTATGGTTGCATTAATTATAAGTGCAGCTCTTTTTATTATTTATGAGGTACATCCGCTATGGAAAAGTATTTCTGTAATAGGTATGACTAGTTTTTCAATAGCTGTAATTTTAGGCATTAGAATAATGATGAATATTGGAAAAGGAGACTACGATTATTAATGCAAACAACCAATAAAATAAGGATGTCTTAAAAGTGAATAAAATTCGTTTTGTCAAACTGAGCTTGTCGAAGTTCTTATTGATTACCAATTAGTTAAAATATTTAGACAGGCTTAATATGACATAAAAATTCACGTTTAGACAGTCTCATTTATTTGGTTAAAACTAAAATGTTATGATTTTGAAAATGCTTTTTTGAAATGAACAAATGCTTCTGAAATTTCATTTTGAAAATGCTCAAATTTGGTTTCTTCTTCTTTTTTCTTACCATACGTCACTTTGAACTTATCAATAAAGGAATTAAATTCTTCTTTTCCTTTTTCAAACGTGCTTTTCGCATCTTTTTTATCACGATTGTATTTTTCTTCTAAAATTTCAAGCTGAATTTTAAATTGTTCAATTTCTATTAAAGTCAAAGCATACATGCGATTTAAAGTTTCATTGCTTTTTATTTTTACTTCAATCTCATGAATGGTTAACAATAATTGTTTTTTTTGTTTTTTAAAAATCTCTTTAGTTTCAGCCTTTCCTAATGTTAATTGAACACGAAGTTCATCAAACTTAGATTTAAGATCATCAATGTTTTCCTTAATCCCTTTAATTTTAAATTCGCTATCGTGAATAAATAAGTTAAATTCTTTTTTAACTTCTTCATACATATCTTGAGCTTCTGCTTTTCCCAAAGCAGTTTTAACTTGTAATTCCTCTAAATTAATAGCCGTTTTTCTTAGCGCTCCAATAACTTTTTCAATAAATTGAATGTCTTGCTTATTTTCCATGATAATTTGATTTAGAATGATACTAAATTTCAAAAAAAATCTTCCGAATCACAATGACCAATATCAGTTTCATAATTATTTTTTAATGATGATATCAATCATATGTCAAAATGATGCTCGTCATAAAAAAACAAATACTATGAATGTAAATTTGGACTATAAATAAGAAAACTAGCAGTAATTGAATGAAAAGGATTAAAATAAAGAGTTAAATTATTTTAAAATAAATGTTAATCAATTTTAGTTTTATTTAATGCAAATGACATAAGAAATTAGTTAGTTATTTTGAAATTTTTAAGCTCTTTACAAAACAGGAAACTTAGGTTTCCTGTTTTTATTTTTACTCAAATTAAAAAAAAATACAATTAATTACCTCAAAATGAGGGAAATCATTTCCTATAATAAATTTTAAAAATAAATTTAAGCTAATAAAAAGAATGTTTAACTTAAAACCATAAAACTATGTCACTAGTAAAAATTAGAAGAAGTCCGTTTGAAAATTTGTTAACACCAGATTTTTTAGATTTTGACACAAATAACCTATTTAATGATAGACTTTGGTTAAAAAGAATGAATGAACCAGCTTTGAATATCAAAGAAAAAATTGATGAATTCGAAATTGAATTGGCCGCACCTGGATTCAACAAAAAAGATTTTGAAGTTACCCTTGATAATGGTTGCTTGAATATTTCAGCAAAAAAAGAAATGTCTAAAGAAGAAAATGAAGAAGACTATACTCGTAAAGAATTTAGTTACAGTTCTTTTGAAAGATCTTTACAACTTCCTGAAAACATTGCTGACGAAAAAATCAAAGCAAAATATGACAATGGAATTTTAAAGTTTAGTCTAGCTAAAAAAGAAATAGCTAAAAAACTTAAACCTAAAGTAATAGAAATTTCTTAAGATTTAAACAATCTAAATTTAAGGTGTCGGGGATTTAAAAGTCCCCGATACTTGTTTATATATAGTACTGTATTTTTCTATCAGAATGATGTATCAGCACTTTGCACTTACGCATCCTTTGAGTTTTAATCAATCTTTTTAGTATACTAATATTTATAATTTTTAATGAGCTGAGGCAACTCTCTATTTTGAGTAAATGTGTGAATTATACAACTTTTGTCTAAAGTTGTGTAACACATTTGTGTTTTAATGTCCGCAAATTTGTATAACTCTTTTTAAGAGCATATTAATAATTTAAATACAAATAAGATGAAAGCAATAAAATATTTAATACTTGGAAAATGGAACTTACTGATAAAGACGAAACTGTACAAAATTTCGGTCCATATACAAAAGAAGAAGTTAGTATTTCTGGAAACACTATTTTAGGTAAAATCCCAGAAGGAGATTTCAACGTGAAAATGATTGGCACAAACAAGATGGGGGAGATTGTAACGAAAGAAGCTACTGTTCACGTTGTTGCTTGGACACCATCTAAAGTTGAAGAAGGAATGCGATTCAGCATTATTTACGAATTTGAT
>BS_KBA_SWE02_21mDRAFT_10000322_pt1 | contig 17452 bp, 32 predicted proteins | sample BalSeasSWE02_21m_FD_9196 | JGI IMG/M metagenome (IMG submission 9196)
GATCGCGATGGAGCAAGGGGTGCGGTTTGCGGTGCGCGAAGGGGGTCGGACCGTTGGGGCCGGCGTCGTGACGGAAATTGTCGAGTAAGAATTAATGGTGAACGGAAAGGGTAGGTTTTTGTGGATCGAGACCGCAGAATTCGAATACGTTTAAAGGGCTTTGATTACCGTGTGCTTGATCAATCTGTCCGTGAGATTGTGGATACGGTTCGCCGTAGTGGGGCTCTAATTGCTGGGCCTGTTCCTTTGCCTACGCGAATTGAAAAATACACTGTTAACCGCTCAACGCATGTAGATAAGAAATCTAGAGAGCAATTTGAAATCAGAACTCATAAGCGCCTGCTAGATATAATGGAGCCAACCCCGGAAACTATGGATGCTTTAATGAAGTTAAATTTAGCAGCTGGGGTGGATGTAGAAATAAAATTGTAGTTAAGAAAAAATTCGTTAAAAATAAAAACTTATAGACGCGATACGTAATATGGTTAATGGAATTGTGGGTAAAAAGCTGGGTATGATTCAAGTGTTTAATCAGCACCGATGTCTGGTCCCGGTCACGGTAATTGAAGCTGGTCCATGTGGAGTTGTCCAGATTAAAGATAAGAATCGTGATCGTTATGAGTCTGTCCAGATTGGGTTTGATGAGGTTCCGGAAAGGAAGCTGACTAAGCCGGAGCTAGGACATTTAAAGAAAGCTGGGGAGCGTCGCTGGCGTCATTTAAAAGAGTTTAAATCTGAAGGCATGGCCCAGCTTGGTGAAATGGTGACCATTGGGATGTTCTCAAAGGGAGATCCCGTCAATGTTCAGGGGGTATCTAAGGGTAAGGGGTTTCAGGGTGTTATGAAGCGCCATAATTATAGTGGTGGCCCGGCTTCTCATGGATCTATGTTCCATCGCGCGCCTGGATCACTTGGGCAAAGTTCTTTCCCTTCAAGGGTTTTTAAGAATAAGGGTTTGCCTGGTCATATGGGAAACAAGCGCATCACGGTTAAAGGGTTGAAGGTATTTGATGTTCGGTCAGAAGAAAATATTTTGTTGGTATCTGGGTCTGTTCCTGGACCTATTGGCGGAATGGTAATTATTAGGAAGGCAGGATAGGGTCCGCTTATGAATCCTTTTCCGATATACGGTACATCTGGGCAACAGGTAGATACGGTTCAACTAAGTGAGGCCGTTTTTGCTTCATCGATTAATGCGCCGCTTGTTCACCGAGCAGTGGTTATGCAAAGAGCCTCTGCTCGACAGGGAACTGCATCGACGAAGGGTCGCGGAGAAGTCCGTGGGTCTGGTAAAAAGCCGTGGAAGCAGAAGCATACTGGAAGAGCTCGCGCAGGTTCTGCTAGGTCCCCGATTTGGAGGCATGGTGGAATAGTTTTTGGGCCTAAGCCTAGGTCCTACGCCCATCCGTTGCCAAGGAAAATGTACCGCTCTGCATTAAAGGCTGTTTTGAGTTCAAAGGCTTCAGCTGGTGATGTAATTTTAATTGATTTGGCTTTAGAGGAAATCAAGACAGGGGCGTTGGTGCGAGCACTTTCCCAGGTTGGAGTAAATGGAAAGGCACTACTTGTAGTTGAAGAGGGAAAGGTGGATATTGTTCGCATTGGAAAGAATGTAAAGCTATTAAAGGTTATGCATGGTAAGGATCTCAATGTCTATGATCTTCTTTGGTGCGACAAACTTGTAATTGCCAGAGGCGAATTACAAAATATACAGGAGATTTGGGAATAGTATGAATCCTTTTGATGTCTTAATTCGTCCTTTGTTGACGGAGAAAATTACCGCCATTCGGGAAATAAAAAACAGTGTGGCCTTTGCTGTTGATCGTCGGGCTACTCGTATAGATGTAAGGCGAGCGGTGGAAAAAGTTTTCAGTGTTAAGGTAGCTTCGGTTAATGTTGCCAACGTTAAAGGGAAGAAAAAGCGCCAAGGTCGATATCTAGGGAAAAGATCAGATTGGCGGAAAGCTTTTGTGACATTAAAAGAGGGCGAGAAGATTGAATTGTATGAAAGTGCTTAGATGCAAACGGTATGTTGTAGGACTGATTCTAGGAAAGAAAGTGCTTTATGCCAATAAAGGAATATAAACCCACATCTCCTGGTCGCCGCGGAATGACGGCGGTAATTAATGAGGGGCTATCCCCAAATAAGCCTGAAAAAAGCTTGACCAAGACAATACCCGCTACAGGTGGACGAAACAATGCTGGCCGAATTACAGTTCGCTTCAGGGGCGGTGGTCATAAGCGTCGATATAGAATGATTGATTTCAAAAGGGAAAAAATAGGTGTCCCTGGTAAGGTGGCCGGTATTGAGTATGACCCTTACCGTACAGCGCGTATTGCCTTGTTGCATTATGCTGATGGAGAGAAGCGGTATATCTTGGCTCCTCATGGGCTTGGTGTTGGTGATCTCGTTAGGTCTGGTTCTGGGAGTGATGTGCGGGTGGGAAATGCCTTGCCCCTTATGGAAGTCCCGCTTGGGGTGGTAATTCACAATGTGGAATTAAAGCCAGGGAAGGGCGCGCAGTTGGCTAGAAGCGCTGGGGTTTCTGCTCAGGTCATGGGTAGGGATCATGGTTATGTGCAGGTCCGTTTAGCGTCTGGGGAAATGCGAAAAATTTTAGGGACCTGTATGGCAACCATTGGGCAGGTTGGTAACCTTGATCACGGGAATGTCACGATTGGAAAAGCCGGTCGTTCCAGGTGGAAGGGGAAAATGCCACATGTGCGGGGTGTAGTTATGAATCCGGTTGATCATCCTCATGGTGGTGGTGAGGGTAAGGCGGGAGCGGGAAATCCTCACCCAGTTTCTCCATGGGGGCAACCTGCAAAAGGTTTTAAGACACGTAAGCCAAGAAATCAGAGTTCACGGTATATCATTGCCAGCAGAAAGAAAAAGGGCCGATAGATGGGGGGAGCCGATGCCAAGGTCAATTCATAAGGGTCCGTTTGTGGATGAGCATCTACTCAAGAAAGTTGAGAAGGCGAAAGATTCGAGGGAATCAAAAGTTATTAAGACCTGGTCTCGTCGTTCCACGGTGACACCGGACATGATAGGTTTAACTTTTGCCGTTCACAATGGTAGGAAATTTATTCCTGTATTTGTGAGTGACAATATGGTTGGGCATAAACTTGGTGAGTTTTCTCCGACGCGATTTTTCAAGGGCCACAGTAAGGCGAAGAGTGAGAAGGGTGTTGCGCTAAAGTAATTACGGTTTGGGGCCTGGGTAAAGTTATTTTTGTAAATTGAAGTATGAGAGAGAAAAATATGTCTGAAGCTAAGGCTGTTTTGCGTCATGTGAGGCTTTCGCCACGCAAGGCAAGATTGATTGTTGATATGGTGAGGGGCCGGAATGCGGCTGAGGCCTTGGCCATTTTGAAATTTACGCAACGTTCTGCTGCAAGAGTTGTTGAGCAATTGTTGTTTTCGGCAGTATCAAATGCAGGGCAAAAGGACTTGGGTGAACCGGAAAGTTTGAGGGTGGCCAGAGCTTTTGTAGATGGTGGTCCTGTTATGAAAAGGTTCCAGCCTCGTTCCATGGGAAGGGCCAACCCAATTAAAAAGCGAACTAGTCATATTACGATTGTGGTCAGCCCTTTTAATTAACTGATTGAATGAGTGACGCCCCAAATATGGGGTGGAGTTACGGGAGATTATTCATGGGTCAAAAGACGCACCCTTACGGATTTAGATTGGGCTACACCAGAACATGGCGTTCCCGCTGGTATGCCAAAAAGGACTATGCGACTCTCCTGCATCAAGATTTGTCAATTCGTGATTTAGTAAAGAAACGACTTTATCATGCTGGTATATCCAGTGTGGAAATTGAGCGCTCAGGCAACCAATTGAAATTGATTATTCATACGGCTAGGCCTGGAATAATTATTGGAAGGAAGGGTGCTGAGGTCGATAAGCTAAAGGCTTCGCTAGAAAAAGAATATGGAAATGAAATTTTCGTTACGGTCAAAGAGATAAAAAAGCCAGAAATCGATGCTCAATTAGTAGCTGAAAATATCGCAACCCAATTGGAAAAGCGTGTATCTTTTCGCCGAGCATTAAAGCGTAGTGTTGCATCCGCGCTTAGACTTGGGGCATTGGGAATTAAGGTGTATTGCGCTGGTCGTTTAGGTGGGCATGAAATCGCCAGAACTGAGTGGTATCGTGAAGGGCGAGTGCCACTTCATACCCTAAGGGCTGATGTTGAGTATGGTTTTGCTGAAGCCAAAACGGCAATGGGGCAAATAGGGGTTAAAGCTTGGATTTATAAAGGTGACGCGCAAATCCCATCTTTGGAGAAGGCGGAACCTTCATTAGGCTTCTTGTGAAAAGTTTTTATCCCTATTTTGGAGAATTAGAAAAATGTTAGCGCCGAAACGCATAAAGTTTCGTAAGGTTCAAAAGGGCCGTATGAGAGGGAAGGCTTACCGGGGTGGTGAGGTTTCTTTTGGGGAATACGGGCTCAAGGCAATGGAGCCAGGTCGTATCACCGCCAGACAAATTGAAGCTGCTCGTATCGCTATGACCAGACATGTAAAACGCGGCGGAAGGATTTGGACAAGGATTTTCCCAGATAAGCCTATCACTCAAAAACCTGCAGAGGTGCGAATGGGTAAAGGCAAGGGAAATCCTGAGTACTGGGTAGCTGTTGTGAAGTTAGGTCGAATTTTATTTGAGATGGATGATGTGACCCGTGAAACTGCGGAAGAGGCTTTTCGGTTGGCTGGGCACAAACTTCCAGTTTTAACGAAATTTATTATTCGCGGAGAAATACCGGTACTATAGTTTTAGGGTAATTATAATGGAAATGGATCAACTTAAAAACTTAGAGAAAACGGAATTGGTCGAAAAAATTGGCCAATTGAAGCAGGAGCTATTTCATTTTAGAAGTCAGTTGGCCTTGGGCCGCATGGAAAATCCAATGCGGATACGAGAAACCAAGCGCAGCATTGCGCGCGTTCATACGGTCCTTCGCCAAAAGACCTTATAAAGGATGACCTTTTCGAAGGAAAGTTATTAATTTATGACGCAATCAAGGCCAGTCCCTCGTTCGCTTGTAGGGAAAGTAGTCAGTAACAAGATGGTAAAAACTGTGGTGGTCGAAGTTGTTCGGATTGAACGGCACTCACTTTACGGCAAAGTGATCCGGCGAAAAACAAAAATTAAAGCTCACGATGAACTTGGTAAATGCCAAATTGGCGATCAAGTGAAAATGGTTTATTCTCGTCCGATAAGTAAGGATAAGCATTGGCGGGTTGCTGAGATTTTTGTTAAGGGTTCTGCTGCCTAAACTGTAAGGGTTGACTTTTTGTTTTTCGCTTTAAAGTAATAGAGAAATTTATGATACAAATTTATTCTTATCTGGATGTAGCTGATAATTCTGGGGCCAAAAGCGTCCGGTGCTTTCATGTGTTGGGTGGAACCAAGCGGCGATATGGTTCTTTGGGTGATTTGATTGTGGTTTCCGTCAGGGAGGCCATTCCCCGTGCATCGGTAAAAAAAGGTGATGTTATGAAGGCTGTCATCGTTCGGACCAGAAAGGGTTCCAGACGTGAGGATGGGTCTCATATAAAATTTGACAGAAATGCCTGTGTGTTGGTGAATGCTCAGGGTGATCCAGTTGGGACCCGAATCTTTGGACCTGTAGCAAGGGAACTACGGAAGAAGAAGTACATGAAAATTATATCTTTGGCCCCTGAAGTAATTTAGGTAAATAACGATGCCTGGAAAATTTAGCATAAAAAAGGGCGATTTGGTAATGTTGATCGCAGGAAAAGATCGTGGGAAAACCGGTAAAGTCTTACATGTTGAGACAAAAGGTGAGCGGGTAACAGTTGAGAAGCTTAATTTAATTAAGCGGCATACCAAGCCTAATGCCAAAAATAAGCAAGGTGGGATTCTCGAAAGAGAAGGTTCCATCGCAATTTCCAATGTCATGGCCTATTGCGAAACTCTTAAAAAGCCCTCTCGGGTACAGGTAAAAATTTTGGAGGATGGGCGAAAAGTGAGAGTTTTCCAAAAGGCTCCTACGGAAGTATTGGGTAAAAGCAAATGAAGTCAAAAGTCTCAGCAAAAGATGCTGCTAAATCAAAGGGAAGCAAGCCTTTATCTCAGGCGGTAAGGCCTGAAAATTATGTTCCGCGTTTAAAAATACTATTTCAGGAAAAAGTACTCCCAGCCATGATGAAGGAGTTTGGGTATAAAAATCCTATGCAAGTTCCAAGGATTGACCGGATTGCCTTAAATGTGGGAATGGGGGAAGCCGTTCAAAATGTAAAATTGTTGGAAAGTGCNGCTGCAGAGCTTGAGCAAATTACAGGGCAAAAGCCTGTTTTGACTCGGGCTAAAAAAGCTATTGCTGGATTTAAGTTGCGAGANGGCGTTCCTATCGGGGNGAAGGTGACATTGAGGGGCGNAAGAATGCATGAGTTCATGGATAGATTGATTGCAGTGGCATTGCCACGTATTCGTGATTTTCGAGGGATCTCCCCTAAGGCCTTTGACGGGCGTGGTAATTATACGTTGGGCTTAAAGGAGCAGTTGACGTTTCCTGAAATTAAATATGATGAAATTGCCTCCATTCATGGAATGGATATTACCTTTGTGACGACAGCCAAACGGAATGACGAAGCCAAGGCTTTGTTGGCTCATTTGGGGATGCCCTTCCGTGCATCCTAAGAGGGAAAGGAGCGTCAGTGTCAAGGTTAGCACTTAAGATTAAGGCAAAGGCAGAGCCAAAGTTTTCGTGCCGTAAATACAACCGCTGTCCACTTTGTGGCCGTGTTAGGGGATTTTTGAGGAAATTTCGTCTGTGTCGAATTTGTTTTAGATTTCTTAGTTTACGGGGAGATATCCCTGGTGTAACCAAATCAAGTTGGTAGTCTGCATGAAAAGTGAAGTTTTATTCTAATCTGACAGACTAATTAATAAGAGGATTTAATCCATGTCGATGACAGATCCGATCGCGGACTTATTTGTGCGAATTAAAAATGCGGGTGGGCGTGGGCACGATTTGGTTAAAATTCCTGCATCTCGAGTTAAGGGTGAAATCCTTCGGATTTTAAAGGAAGAAGGTTTCATCCGTGATTATCAGACTGTCAGGACAGAAACTCACCCTTTCTTGGAAGTGGCATTGCGGTATTCCCCTGGAAGGCAAAAGCAATCATTTATTACTGGTATTAAAAGAATAAGTAAGCCAGGTTGCCGAGTATACGCGGGTAAGGATGATATTCCAAGGGTTATGAAGGGCTTGGGCATAGCAATTTTGACTACCAATCGGGGTTTGTTGACCGATGAGCAATGCCGCAAAATGGAGGTTGGTGGAGAGATCTTATGCCAAGTTTGGTAGAGCATTCATGGAATATTGAAATTGTTTTTTTTGAAATAATAGGATAATCATGTCAAGGATCGGATTGAAACACATACCTATCCCTCCGGGGGTAGACGTTGAGGTTAATAATACTCAAGTGGTGGTGAAGGGCCCATTGGGCCAATTACATTGGGTCCTCACTCCAGGAATTATGGCGAAAGTGGAAAGTAGGGTGGTGTCACTAACCCGTACGGGAGATTCTGCCAAGTTAAAAGCCATCCATGGATTAACCAGGGCGGAAATTTCAAATCAGATAGTTGGAGTTAAAGACGGCTTTAAGAAGGAACTCGAAGTGATGGGGGTTGGATATCGTGCCCAACTTCAGGGTAACGCTTTGAGCTTTACTGTTGGATATGCTCATCCTGTTTCAATCCAGTTGCCACAAGGGGTGGAGGCTGTTGTTGATAAGCAAACGCTTATTTCTCTCAAGGGGATCGATAAGCGGGCAGTTACACAGGTAGCGGCGCAAATTAGGGAATTGAAAATACCTGATGTATATAAGCATAAAGGAATTAAGTATGCGGGTGAAGTCCTTCGGAAAAAGGCTGGAAAATCAGGCAAAAAATAAGGTGTAATTGTGAATATTTTAGAGAAACGAAAAAGATTTGATAGGCGAAGCAGACGGGTTCGATTACGTATTGTTGGCTTGTCCTCCCGTCCACGTTTGAGTGTGTTTAGAAGCAATGCTCATATTTATGCCCAAATTATTGATGATGTTGGTGGGAAAACACTGGCTTCCGCTTCATCTTGCGATCCTGCTTTGAAGGAACGTATAAAAAATGGTGGGAATATCGAGGCCGCAAAGATTATTGGGGAAACCATTGCCGAACGGGCAAAATTGATTCCAATTGAATTGGTAGTTTTTGACCGTGGTGGAAGATTGTATCATGGTCGAGTAAAAGCCTTGGCAGATGCAGCTCGTGCAGCGGGTCTGAAATTCTAATGTTGCCTATTCCTAAAATTGCGGAGTGGAAGGATTTACGCCTGTGAGGGTTAATGTAGAAGAGCTTAATTTGAAGGACAAGCCTGTCACGATTAACCGCGTGGCAAAGGTTGTTAAGGGTGGTAAGCGGTTTTCTTTCTCAGTCCTAGTTGTTGTTGGGGATGGGGAAGGTTGGGTTGGTATTGGAAAGGGTAAGGCTGCTGAGGTGCCAACGGCCATCGCTAAAGCCGTAGAGCATGCGAAGAAAAACCTCATCCGGATTCCGTTGAAAAATAATTCAATACCCCACGAAGTACATGGACGCTTTGGCGGAGAGCATATTATGTTGCGGCCTGCTAAGCAGGGAACTGGAATAATTGCCGGAGGCGCTGTGCGGACTTTGTTGGAAGTTGCAGGTGCTCAGAATATTGTCGCAAAAACTTTGGGCCGTGGTAATCCATTTAATGCTGTTAGGGCTACCATTGAAGGTTTACGCCAACTTAGGGATCCTCAAGAAGTCCGGGCAATGAGGAAAGCTCCAATCAATTTTGATGAATAATTAACGTGTTGAATAATCCCTGAGGGGAACGATAAATTATGGTCACGCCAGCCCAGTTGTCAATAACATTAAAACGGAGTCCGATAGGGAGTCCAAGTAAGGTCCGTCTTTTCCTGTTGGGATTAGGACTGAGGAAGATAGGACAAACCGTTTCGCGCCCAGACACAGCCCAGGTCAGAGGGTTGGTCAATAAGGTTCGACATCTCATTGAGGTATCAGTTTAATGAAACTACACGATTTGCATCCATCCCCCGGTTCTAGGAAAAAAAGGAAACGCTTGGGACGTGGACCTGGGTCTGGTCGAGGTAAAACATCAGGAAAAGGCCATAAGGGTGTGCTTGCTCGTTCAGGGGGTCCCAATATGGCTGGGTTTGAGGGTGGACAAATGCCATTGGCGCGGCGTTTACCCAAGCGTGGCTTTACGAATATTTTTAGAATTGACTATACTGTCATCAATCTTCAAACACTTGCTGCGAATGAAGAAACTACAGAATTCAGTCTCCCCGTATTTAGGGAATTGGGGCTTTTGAAGGGTCGCCTTTCCCTGGTCAAGATTCTTGGTGAAGGTGATATTAATCGTCCCCTAGTCGTTGAAGCTCACAAATTTAGTGGTTCCGCTAAACAGAAAATAGAAAATGCTGGTGGGCAAGCCAAGGTGATTGGCCGTGCTTGAACGGCTTGTTTCGAGCCTTCAAAACATTTTTAAAATTCCAGAGTTGCGTAGCCGGGTTCTATTTACCTTGGCCATGCTGGCAGTTTATCGGATTGGGGCGCATGTGCCGACTCCTGGGATCAATAATGAGGAGCTCTTCAAATTTCTTACAGAGCGTGGTGGCGCCCTTATGGGCTTCCTGGATATTTTTTCAGGAGGAGCATTATCGAGGCTGACCATTTTTGCTTTGGGGATCATGCCTTATATCAGTGCATCAATTATCTTGCAGCTTCTTACCGTTGTAGTTCCGCATCTCTCCAAGTTGGCAAAGGAAGGTGAGCGAGGCAGGAAGACAATAATCCAATACACCAGGTATGGCACAATCGGGATTGCCTTTATCCAGGGCTTTGGTATTGCCCTAGGGCTTGAAGGGATGAATGATGGGGCGTTTGTATTGGATCCTGGGTGGCCTTTTCGATTCATGACGGTCATTACCTTGGTTGCAGGGACGGCGTTTCTCATGTGGCTGGGTGAGCAGATAACTGAACGTGGCGTGGGAAATGGTATTTCACTTATTATTTTTTCTGGTATTGTTGCTAGCCTCCCGAGTGCTATTGTGCAAACATTTGAGTTGTACAAGGTTGGGCAAATTAGTCTCCTCCTTCTAATTATGCTTGCGATGGTCATGATTGCCGTAATGGCAGCTATTGTTTTTTTAGAAAGCGGGCGAAGAAAAATTGCAGTTCAATATGCTAAACGGGTTGTAGGGCGACGGGTTTATGGTGGCCAAAATACTCATATCCCTTTGAAAATTAATACCGCAGGAGTGATACCTCCAATTTTTGCTTCATCTATAATTGCTTTTCCTGCTACGATTACGAGTTTTATTCAGGTCCCTTGGGTTCAATCATTCGGAGCACAATTGGCTCCTGGTTCATTGCTGTATACGCTAATTTATGTTGGACTTATTGTTTTCTTTTGTTTTTTTTATACAGCGGTTGTCTTGAACCCGGTGGACATGGCTGACAATATGAAAAAGTATGGCGGGTTTATTCCTGGCATTCGACCAGGCCAAAAAACAGCCGACTTTATTTATAAAGTTTTAACTAGAATTACTTTTGCGGGAGCCATTTACCTGGCTATTGTTTGTGTTATTCCTGAATTGTTAATTTATAAATTAAATATGCCATTTTATTTTGGGGGGACCTCATTGTTAATTGTCATAGGAGTTGGGCTTGATACGGCCCAACAAATTGAAAATCATATGCTTATGCGCAACTATGATGGCTTTCTGGGTAAGGCGGCATTAAAGGGTAGAAGCGGCTAACAATATGAGGTTAATTTTTCTTGGGCCTCCAGGCGTAGGTAAGGGGACGCAGGCTGACTTTATTGCGCAGAAATATAAAATCACCAAGTTGTCCACTGGGGACTTACTTCGAGAAAGCGTGTTAAAAGAAACTTTATTAGGTAAAGAAGCCAAAGAATATATGAAGCGAGGAGAATTGGTGCCTGATGCGATCGTGATTGGTTTGGTTGAAGAAAAACTTTCTTCTCCCGAATGTAAGAAAGGTTTTCTTCTTGATGGTTTTCCGCGAACCGTGGGTCAGGCTGATCAATTGTCAGGTTTTTTAGAATCTTTAGGTGAGAAGTTGGATTTGGTCATACATTTTTCACTTTCCAAGTCTGAAATTGTTCGGCGTATCAGTGGAAGGCGAAGTTGTCCTGAATGTAAGGGGGTATATCATCTGGAATCCATTCCCCCCAGGGAGGACGGAATATGCGATTCTTGCGGGAAATCACTCATACAGCGGATTGATGATAAGCCTGAAACCATCGAGGCACGTTTAGCTGTCTATCAAGAACAAACGGCTCCTTTAATTGACTATTACAAAGTAAGAAATATTCTTGGGGAGTTAGATGGGGCTGGTTTAGTTTCTGCTGTGCAGGATCGTTTAGTAGCTCTTTTGCCTCCGACCAGAGTAGGATGATCATTCTTAAAACGCTTGAAGAGATTGAATTGATTTCTCGAGCTAGTCAAATTGTTGCTGAATGTCATAAGTTATTGATTAGAGAAATTAAGCCTGGGATGACGACACAAGATTTAGATACGTTAACTGAAACCTGCATTCGGGATCTTGGTGGGATTCCAGCTTTCAAGGGGTATCGCAATTATCCAAAGAGTCTGTGTGTATCCGTTAATGAAGAAGTTGTTCATGGTATTCCTTCACGACGCATATTGAAGGATGGTGATATTGTTGGGTTGGATGTTGGTGCCATTGTTGATGGGTTTTATGGCGATGGTGCAGTCACCGTTTCTGTGGGAGAAGTTCAACCGCGTATTCATAAGTTGATCCAGGTCACGAGAGATGCTTTAGCAAAAGGGCTTGAGCGGGCTGTTGTTGGGAATAGATTGTCAGATATTTCTTCTGCTATTCAAGTCTATGTTGAACAGCATGGATTTACTGTAGTCCGTGATTTTGTCGGACATGGGATAGGTCGTCAATTGCATGAAGAACCTCAAGTTCCAAATTACGGCAAGCCTGGGCAAGGGCCACGCTTGAAGCCCGGGATGGCTTTAGCGATAGAACCAATGGTTAACATGGGAGGAGCTGGGGTCAAAGTCTTGGATGATGGGTGGACTGCCGTAACTAGCGATGGTTCGCTTTCTGCTCATTTTGAACATACAGTTTCAATCGAGCCAACAGGGCCTCCTCGGGTTCTTACCGCTTGTTTCTAGAGTGACCACTTGTTACATTTCTAATGGGAAAAGAAGACGTTATTGAGGTACAGGGGGCTGTTACGGAAACATTGCCAAATGCAATGTTTCGAGTTCAGCTAGAGGGTGGTCATAGGATATTGGCCCATATATCAGGGAAAATGCGGATGCATTTTATTCGTATTTTGCCAGGTGACAAGGTTACTGTGGAACTTTCTCCTTATGATCTGACGCGTGGGCGGATTACTTATCGGTTTAAATAGAGGGTATTAGCGTGAAAGTTAAATCGTCGGTCAAGCCAATTTGTATTAAGTGTAAAGTGATACGCCGAAAAGGTGTCGTTCGAGTGCTATGTGGGAATCCACGACATAAGCAGCGGCAAGGTTAATGAATTTTAAGTAATTCAATAAGAAAGAGAACGGTTTTTTTAACGAAGGACTTTAAGCGATGGCTAGAATTGCAGGGGTAGAACTGCCAGTTGGAAAACGTGTTGATGTGGGTTTAACGTATATTTTCGGTATCGGCCCTGCCCGCGCCCGAGAAATTTTACGAAAGACTGGAGTTTCATCCGACACGAGAATTAAAGATTTGCAAGAAGATGAAGTGGTTAAATTGCGTGAAACGATCGATCAGGACTATGACGTTGAAGGTGATCTCCGGAAAGAGGTCTCGATGAGCATAAAGCGATTGATGGATATTGGAACGTATCGTGGACTTCGACATCGAAAGAGTCTTCCCGTAAGAGGGCAACGGACTAAAACGAATGCCAGGACTAGAAAAGGTCGTCGAGGAGCAACTAGTGGAAAACCAAAACGATAAACCTGGCGAAAGGGACTGCTCATGAGTGTTAAGAAGGGGAAAAAAAAAGAACGGAAGGTCGTCCAAGTTGGAATAGTCCATATTATGGCTTCTTTCAATAATACCATTGTGACGATTACGGATATGACAGGTGGAGCGGTATCCTGGGCAAGCGCAGGAAGCCAGGGATTCAAGGGATCAAGAAAAAGTACTCCTTTCGCGGCAACTCGTGCAGGGGAAGTTGCAGCAAAAAAAGCAATGGAAAGTGGGCTTCGGCAAGTCGATGTCTATGTAAATGGTCCCGGGTCTGGCCGGGAGGCGGCTGTCAGGGCATTGCAGTCTGTTGGCTTACGCGTCAATCTCATTCGTGATGTGACACCGATTCCGCATAATGGGTGTCGGCCTCCAAAGCGACGAAGAGTATAGGTTACTTTCGGAATAGTTCAAGAAATTGATTATCTAGGTTTTTGAGTTAGGGGGAGAACGGCTATGGCCAAATATACGGGGCCTGTCTGTCGATTATGTCGACGTGAAGGTGTGAAATTATTTCTCAAGGGTACCAGGTGCATGACTGAAAAATGCGCAATTGAACGGCGCAGCTATCCTCCAGGGCAACATGGACAATCTCGAAGATCACGGCCTACGGAGTATGGTACGCAGTTGAGGGAAAAACAAAAGCTTCGTCGTGTATATGGTATGCAAGAGCGGCAATTTCTTAAGACCTACCATTTAGCTGTTCGTCGAAAAGGAATTACAGGGGAGCACTTATTAAGCTTACTGGAGCGTAGGCTTGACAATGTGGTGTATCGGCTTGGTTTCGCTGCCTCACGAGGGCAGGCTAGGCAGTTGGTGAATCATGGTCATTTGTTAGTCAATGGCCGGAAGGTAACCATACCATCTATGTCAGTGAATGTTGGTGATTCGGTAGAGGTGAGAGAGAAAAGTAGGCAACTGGTTCCCGTCCAAGCAGCACTTGATGTTGCTGAGGGTCGTGGTGTGCCAAACTGGTTGGAAATGGAGCGTTCTTTGTTTAAAGGGACGGTCCAAGCCCTTCCAACAAAAGAAGATATTGATGTTTTGGTCAATGAGCAAGTAGTAGTTGAATTGTATTCACGGTAAATGAACAGGATGGTTCATGAGCCGACAAAACGATAAAATATACATGGGACACACCATGTCACGGCCTTGGGATCAAGAAAGGGAGACCCGGTCCTTATGATTACAAGCATGAAGGATTTCCAGCTGCCTATGAAGTTGGAATTAGACAAAGATACGGCTACGTCAACATATGGAAAATTTATAGCCGAACCATTCGAACGAGGGTTTGGAACCACAATGGGGAATGCTCTCCGTCGTGTGCTCCTTTCATCCTTGCCTGGATCAGCAGTGACATCAGTCAAGATTGAAGGTGTCTATCATGAATTTTCAACCATTCCAGGGGTAACTGAGGATGTGACCATCCTGATCCTCAACATCAAGGAGTTGCGGTTACGTTTATATTCAGATAAGGCCAAAGCAATTCGATTAAAGAAAACCGGGCCAGGGGAAGTGAAAGCTGGGGATCTTGCTGTTGATTCTGAGGTTACTATTTTAAATCCAGATCTGCATATTGCGACTTTAGATAAAGATGCCGTTCTAGATATTGAGCTTATTGTAAAGCCTGGTCGTGGGTATGTTCCGGCTGAACGAAACAAGGAAGAGGGTTTGCCAATTGGAGTCATCCCTGTTGATTCGGTTTTCTCTCCAGTCAAACGAGTGAACTTTAGTGTTGAGAGTGCGCGTGTGGGTCGAATTACTGACTATGATAAATTACTTCTTGAAGTTTGGACCGATGATAGTATTACTCCGCAAGAAGCAGTGACGGCGGCTGGTAGTATTTTGCGAGACCATTTGGACATTTGTTTGCCATCGGACAATACGGGTGAACCTGTTCAGGAAGACAGTAATGATGAAGCAAGGTCGCAAATCAATCAGCACTTGTTCCGGAGTGTGAATGAGTTGGAACTTTCAGTGCGTGCGGCCAATTGTTTAAAAAACGCCAATATCAAAAGTATTGGCGATTTAGTTCAGCGAAGCGAAAATGAGATGCTGAAGACAAAGAATTTTGGGAAAAAATCTTTGAATGAAATAAAAGAGGTCTTGGCCGAAATGGGATTGGAATTAGGGACGAAAGTGAATGAAGTCGCAGAATCCTTTTCCTGAACTTTTTTAAAAGGACGGTGTTGTTGTGCGTCATAGAAAACGAGGCAGGCAATTAGGGCGAAATACGAAGCATCGGCTGGCGCTATTTCGGAATTTAGCTACATCATTGATGGAGCATGAGCGAATTGAAACCACGGAAGCCAAAGCTAAGGAGTTGCGTGGAATCACGGATCGACTCATTTCCCTTGGGAAACAAGGGACCCTTCATGCACGGCGAAGTGCGTTACGAGTGTTGAGAACCAAGCAGGCTGTCTCCAAACTCTTTGATGATGTAGCCAAGCGGTTTCCTAATCGTCATGGTGGGTATACCCGCATTATCAAGACAAGACAGCGACCAGGGGATGCCGCAAGGTTAGTTGCGATTGAATTAGTAGAAACTGGTGTAGCAGCTCAACCAACTGCCACGACAGCAAATTCTCAAGACCAAGCAACCTAGGAGCAATTTTACGCCTACTCTCCGTTGCTTGGGATTTATCCTCCCTCCGTAGATCTTCGCCTTCTTCTGAAGCAAGTTTGGGCTTTTATTTACTTGCCAAAGTCCACGTGGTAACATTTTTTCTTGTTTTTTTTGCCCTCAGGGCTTTTCATTTCGTCGGTATGTAGACCCGATGAAAGCTTACCTTATGCGGAGTGTGCTCACTGTTGCCATTGTCATGATGGCCGTGTTTATTGGGCATAGGGTGATTAGGCATATGGAAACAAAAAAACAAGCAACGGCTATTGTTCCATTCCATGAACAACAAGGTGCTGATGCCTGGATTCAAGGTTTTTCCTATCGACAAACGCGATCAGGTGCAACCAAATGGGTGGTCACAGCCGATCAGGCTAAAGTTTTTGACGATGAGCATGTGGCAAAATTGCAAACAGTGAAGGTTCAATTATTTGATCAGACTTTTCAAAAAGAACAAATGCTGATTACCTCAGAAGAAGGCGTGATGAATACCTCAAATAATGATTTTGAATTATTCAGTCACGATGAAAAAAAAACCGTTATGACGTTTGAGTCAGGCTATCGAGTATTTTCAGACAAACTTTCGTGGAAAGAAGACGCTCGACAGATCTATGCAGAAGGTCCTGTGGTCATTCAAGGTGACGGTCTTGTTATTACCGGCACAGGTTTAGTTGGTGATGTTGAGAAGAATGAATTTCGATTGCTCAACAATGTTCGTGCGGAGGTGGGGTCGCCATAAGACATTTGCTGCAGGTCTACAGCCGTTTGTTGATGGTTGTCGTGGGGACAGTCTTCATTCCCAACATAGGATGGGGGGAAAGTCCGAAAACCACGACGGTGATTACCTCCAATACGATGACGGCAAGTAGCCAGAATAATCAGGCTGTTTTTCGTGATAATGTGAAAATGGTCCAGGAAGAGTTGGTCGTTCATTCTGATATCATGATCGTCTATTTCAAAGAAAAAGATTCTCAACCTTCCCCTCCCGTTGGGCAGCTCCCATCACAAAATTCCAAAAAGGAAATCCGGGTTATTGAAGCGAAGGGCAATGTGAAGATTGCCAAAGGTGAAAGCCGCGCGACTTGTCAGCGTGCCATTTATGACAAGCAAGAGGAAAGGATTATTCTTCTTGAGTCTCCAGTGGTTTGGCAAGCTGGTACTCGGGTGAGTGGACGGAAGATCACGATGTTTTTAAAAGAAAACCGGAGTGTGGTAGAGGGTGACACTCGTGTGATTATTGAAGAAATAGAAAAGAATTAAAGTGGCTTCTTTTAATAACCATGTTTTTGTGCAATTTTTTGAGAATGTATGAAGTAGTTGACCCGAACCGTTATTCGTGAAAAGTCACGAGGAGTGGTGGGTGCAATCATTTATTGTGGATGCTGTATGATGGCTAATGATCAGCAAGTCAGTGAGTCAGTGTGGCACTTCGCTAAGCTGCGATTGATTAGGTTTTAGAACAGACCATGGACGAGAGTCAGCCGCAGGCTTCTCATAAAATTACCGCTCGAAATCTCCAAAAAAGTTTCAAAGGGCGACAAGTTGTTCGGGGAGTCAGCGTGGAATTGTTGGGTGGAGAAGTTGTGGGGCTGCTCGGACCAAATGGTGCAGGAAAGACCACAATTTTTGATATGGTCGTGGGTCTTTGTCAGCCTGATCAGGGAAGTATTTTCCTTGATCAAGAGGAAATCACGCACCTTCCGATGTATAAGCGTGCGAGACGTGGAATTGGATATTTGCCACAAGAAGCCTCAATTTTTCGAAGATTATCTGTTGAGGATAACGTGT
>BS_KBA_SWE02_21mDRAFT_10000323_pt1 | contig 17428 bp, 16 predicted proteins | sample BalSeasSWE02_21m_FD_9196 | JGI IMG/M metagenome (IMG submission 9196)
CCCTTCTTGTAATTCACCCCTTTGATGGTTATGTCCTTCAGGAAGTAGCCGTTAATCTCTTTCGCCATCTTATGAGGATCAAACTCGCCGTGCGTCGAGTAATCCCATTTAAGGTTGAGAATCGGATCAGGGAAAATCGCGTTTTTGTCCTTTTTGTAGAGGTGTTGCACTGCCTTTCCCAATCTCATCAGGATCTGGCCGTCAGGCAAAGCCTCCCCGGGAGGATTAGCGGCCTTATAGCGCCACTGCATCCAGCGCCCGCTGTTTGTGATGGACCCTTCCTTTTCCACTGAAGCTGCACAGGGGAGCATGAAAACCTCTGTCTTTATCTTCTTGGGGTCCATGTCCGGACCTTTCCAGAAAGAGCAGGTTTCATTGTCAAAGAGATTGACATTGACCATCCAGTCCAACTTTGCAAGGGCCTGCCGGGTCTTGTTGGCATTGGCCCCTGATGCGGCCGGGTTTTGGCCCCAGGCAAAGAAACCGGTGAACTCTCCCTTGTACATGACATCAAAAATATCAAGCCATGAATAGGTCTTGCCGTCCTCTAATTTGGGAAGCCAGCTGTACCCAAAATCATTGGCCTTGGTGCCCTTGTCCCCGAAAAACGACTTGAGCAGGCTGACCGAGTATTTCGGGTAGTTCCCCCACCAGTTTGCGCTCAGGGGGTCGTTGGTCTTAGGGGTGAATTTATTGTTGTAGTCCGTTAAGGTTGGGAGCGAGGCACTGGGGGTCTTTAAATAGCCGGGCAGAATATGGAACAGGAGGCAGTGATCGGTAGAACCCTGAACATTGGATTCACCCCTCAGAGCGTTAACCCCGCCGCCGGCCACACCCATATTTCCCAACAACAACTGGATAATGGCCATACTCCTGATGTTCTGCACGCCTACCGTGTGCTGGGTCCAGCCCATGGCATACATGATGGTCCCGGCCTTTCCTTGCTGGCCTGTGGCAGAATACATCTCGTATACGGTCTGGAGGTCCTCTTTCGGGGTCCCTGTGACGGCTGAAACCGTGTCCAGGTCATAACGGATGTATTGCTTCTTGATCAGTTGAAATACACAACGAGGGTCCTGTAATGTCAGGTCCCTCTTGGAAATCCCCTTCTCGTCCTTTACAAAGGCCCATTTACTCTTGTCATATTTTTTTGTTTTTGGATCGTAGCCGGAGAATAGACCATCTTTAAAGTCATAGCTGTCAGCTACGATGAACGAGGCATTGGTATACTCTGCCACATACTCTTTGAAGTATTTGTCGTTATCGAGGATGTATTTTATCATTCCGCCTAAGAAGGCGATATCTGTCCCCGATCTGAGTGCGGCGTAAAAATCCGCCTTGGAGGAGGTGCGGGTAAAGCGAGGGTCAACGCTTATCAATTTTCCGCCCCGCTTCATGGCCTCGGTCACCCATTTGAAAGAGATAGGATGATTTTCAGCCGCATTGGAACCCATGATAAGGATGCAATCACTGTTTTGGATGTCGATCCAGTGATTGGTCATTGCGCCGCGTCCGAACGACTCTGCCAGAGCCGCAACAGTAGCGCTGTGTCAGATACGGGCCTGGTGCTCAATATAGACCAGTCCCAGTGACCTCATGAGGGCCTGTATCAGCCAGCACTCCTCGTTGTCAAGGGCAGCGCTTCCAACACTGGCAATACCGTTTGTGCGGTTGACTACCTGGCCCTTGGCGTTCTTCTGTTCAAAGCTGGCATCGCGGCTCTTCTTGATCCTCTTGGCGATGGTCCCGAGGGCCCAGTCCCAGGAAACCTTTTGCCATTCTGTGCTGTTGGGAGCACGGTACATGGGCGCGGTGATGCGGGCATCGTTGTTGACCAGTTGGCTCATTGATGCACCCTTGGAACAGAGAGCCCCTTCGTTGACCGGGTGATCGGGGTCTCCTTCGATGTTGATGATTTTTCCGGCGCCGGCTTCGCCCGTGCTGCAGATCATCCCGCAGCCCACGGCGCAGTAGCAACAGATGCTGGTTGTCTCCTTGGCATAGCGGATCTTCAGGGTTTGGGCGTGGGATTTGATGGGTTTCAAATCCAGGCCCAGGCCCAGAATGGCTGCACCGGCGGCGGATGCCCCTGTGATTTTAAGAAAGTCACGACGATTAAGGTTCATGGTCCCTCCTTCTTTCACCTAAGGTTTTCAATAAGGGTTAAAAAAATGACAAGCGATGAATTAGAATGATGGGTTTTTCATCTCAGCGTTTGAAATGAAAAGCAATACGATATGGTGCGTCACCCGGGGCATTCTCAAAGACCGCCAGAAAAGGACCGGTTTGGACTGGAGATGCCCGGGTGAAAAACTACCACTCAGCGGGAAGTAAATACCTGGACGGGTCATTTGTCAACATAATTTTCCATATAAATCAAATATTTATATGTGTCAATAATGACATAAGCCTCCTTTCAAGCAAATAACGATGAATTTATGGCAGCCTTTTCTATTTGAATCCTTTCTCATGGGCAATAAAGTCAAGATGGAGGCTTGCAAGACCCTCCAGTTCCAGGGGAGCGACTTCCTCAAATACCCGGCTGTCAATGGTTTTTAAATACCTCCGGCACGATCGGCAGAAATAGACCCGCAAGCCTTCTTCCTCTTCGGCCTCGAAATAGCCCAAGCTTTCATGCTTATCATTGTTGCAGAAGGGGCATCCGATTCGAACAAAAGTCCATTCTTCTCCGCAGAGCTCACAGTGAAGTCGCCTCTTGCCCGTTTTTGTGAAACAGGCCATATCCGGCTGGGACCCGCACAGGGGGCAATAGCCATGGTCCCACTGTTTTTCATGAATGCCTTCTTCCATCAGACGTCGAAGGGCTTCCAATGAAGGCCTCAAAGCAATCTTTCCGAGGAAAAGGAGTGTGCGTGGGTCCAGATCAACCTGACTTGCGATGGTGGCCAGTGCTTTTTCGTCCTGTTTCAGGATTGCCTTGAAGAGCTTGTCGGACCATTGGGGAACCTTTTCCGTTTTTTTAAGGGCTTTGGCCAACCCAGTCCGGTCCTCCCTGTCCGTGTCGCTCAAGTATTTGAAGCATTGGCTCAAAAGCGCGGAGGCCGAAGCAAAATCCACGGGCAGATCTTCCCTGGAAAAAAGGGGAAACCCTTCTTTTCTCCGGATCTCCAGATGTTCCTTTTCCGGTGTTTCGGATAGTAACGCCGGCTCAGCCTGAATCATGAGGCTTGCCAATTCACGATATGGCTGCAGTGCGGGGCTGGTCGCAGGTCTTTGTAGAATCAACCGGTCGATATGTTTCAGGTAATCCTCATGCATGCTGTCCTCCTGAGTTGGAAAAATATGCGTTAAAAAGAGTTCCATGACATCCTTCATTAAAGTCAGAAAGTAGTTTACATTCAACCTCTTAACGAGGTCTGTATGGTAGAAGGCATACCATTCGATCCAGTCGAATTTTTCAGATAAAGAAAGTATGGGTATTCTATGATGACAAGTCAACCATAATTTGGTAACCGTTCACCGATCATGTTTACAGGCATGCCGTTTCCGTGTTAAAAGATAGGTCGGTAATGGAATTTTTTGATGGTCTTGTGGATCATCTCTCCATAAACATTCGTAAGGGGTGCACATTGAAAAAAGCGTATAAAAGAATCCGGGAACTGGCCAGGCCTTATCTCGATACCAGAAAAAATGACATTCATACTGAGATATCGACACGGCTTGCGTATCTATTGCTGGAACTGGAGGGTGGAATGGAAGAAGTGGTGATCCCGGCCATTTTACTCCATGATGTGGGTTGGAAAGAAGTTCCTGAAGATATGCAAATGAAGGCATTCGGGCCGAACGCAAGTCTGCCGGAATGGAACCGGGTGCATGAAGTGGAGGGCGCCAGAATTGCCGGAGAGATCCTTGCGGAAGTAAAGTACGACCCTGAAAAGGTAGGGGAGATCCTGCGCATTATCGAGGGCCACGATTCCAGGAAAGAGCCTTTTTCTTTGAATGACACAATCGTTAAAGATGCAGATAAGTTATGGAGATATGATAAAGAGGCGGTTGAAATAAATTCGGACAGGTTCCAACTCACCTGTGAGGAGGGGATTGAAAGATTGCGTGTGAATATCGAACCATGGTTTTTGACGGACTCCGCGAAAAAAATGGCACGAGAGGAGATCGAAAAACGGCTGCAGGAAAGGGGAAACAGAAAAGATTTATAGGAACGTTGACGGTTTCCAGTTCGCAGTTTACGGTTGAATGTGTGCTGTCGCAATCACTTTTTTTAAGTACGGGTTTCAGGTGTCAGTGCAGGCAAACGCTCAGGGAACTGCAACCGGTAACCGGCAACTGGTAACTGGAAACGAAGTTTCATACGAGCAATCCGTTACGTTTCCTGATCCGAAAAGACGTTCCAAAGAACAGGACTGAACAGCTCCTGACCAAAATATCGACGGTAGGGGTGACATTTGCACAAGAGGAGAAAGGAGACGTCCACGCCGAGGGTCTCTGCGTCTTCCTCGAAAGCATCAAAGTTGCCGCCGCCCTTGGAGATGATGAGGTCCGCGCTTTGAAGCAGTTCTTTAGTGGTTTTGGAGCACCTGCCAAACATTGTACCCGGAACGGGGCCATCCACACCGTTTTCAACGATATTTGCCACTTCAGAAATTCCCAATGCTGTGGCTTCCCTGAGGGTGACATCGTTCATTGTGGGAGTTGATCGAACCACAAAGTGGATGTCCATTTCCAAGCGTTTCCGGATCGTTTGCATGAGCAGTTTATCAAAGACGATCTCACCCGAGTTGTCTCCGAGATAAACAAGTTTTCGGCTGTTATTGAGCTTTTTTGAAAACGCGGAATAAGCAGGTTCAGGCAGGGGCAATCGCAGCCCTTCAATAACGGTTTGCTGAATATCCGCGGCATGATTATCGATCATCAGATCGATGGAATTGCCGATAACGGCCAGGTGAACAGCTTTACGGAGGGGATCTTCAGCCTTTTCGATTTCACTCTGCAGAAAAGGCAGGATAGCCGCAACTCTTTGATTCTGGAGTTCTTTTTCCTGAAGGAATGGATCACGTTGATCAGTTTCCCGGCAGATCGTTTCCCAGACCTGCTCAATGATTTCCGGGCTGGTCAAATGCCACGACTTTCCTTGAAAAGCGGGAATTTCCAGAATAGCGGTGAAAATCTCCTTTTGTCTTTCACTGGAGATGGGTAGACATCTGAGAGCCGAAACAGCCATATTTGAGATGCAGGGAATGCAATCGGGTACAATAAGCACGATTCTACCTCTTTTGCCTGAGAGATCAGGGAAGTATGAATTTTGGGATATTATATTTGGGGACGCAGATTTACGCAGATAGGCGCAGATAATTACCAAAATGAAAAATCAGGGATAATCTGCGTTCATCAGCGTCCAAATTCTTTTTCTGAAGCAGTATGGTTTCTGTGAAAGAGACCATAGGGGAAAAAATTCATTGCGTCAAGAGGGCAGGCGGAAATTGCAGCGTTATAGGGCCGATATGTCATACGGTAAGAAGTTTCCCGCAATGCGGATTTTCTTGACTTGAGACGCTTATTATCATTTTCTGAACTTACTGTATTTCACGCGCTTTGACCTTTCAGCTTTGAGCTATTTTGGCTGTGCTCTCTGTTTTCAATAAAGGAGGAACCATCATGACTGCCGCCACACTCCCTCAATTAGACCATCACATCAAAGAGCCCAGGGGTCTGTCCCCGCGCATTCAGTGGCTGCGGGACTACTATTTTATGGGTACTGAGCGGGCCTGGAACAACGAATTTATCGCCTGGTCCACCGGGACGGCCTGGGATGTTCAATTCAACGAGATGACTTTTTACATCGTTCCGGAAACCTATGCCTTGATGCAAACCCTGCGAAGTTCTTATCGCCAGGCAGCGAGAGACATAGAGCTGGACAAAGAATTCTGGGCCTGGAGTCAGGTGGAACGACGGGCCTGGTTTGTGAAAGAGGTCATGGTCCGGCATATGCCCAAGGAAATTCTACCGGGCGATCTGATCGCAGGCGGTCGCTTCAATATCCAGACCTCTCTGTGCTTAGACGAAAAGGAGCAGCGAGCCTTCGACAATGCACTGTTAGGCAAAAACGGGGCCCGGGCCGGTATGAAATGGTTGCATGACCACGGTTACGGCAATGCCGGCGCCACCAGCGGGCATCTGATCCCTGATCATGAGCGGGTCTTGAAAATCGGGTGGAAAGGAATCCTGGCCGAACTGGAATCCCGATATAAACCACTGAGCGAACACGAAAAAAGTGGCGCCAGGGGTTCCCAGTTAAAGGCCATGATGACGGCCGCCGCCATGCCCCGTGATCTGGCAGCCGGTTATGCGGAACTTTGTCGTGATCTGGCCACAGACCAAACCGACATCCATCGTCGGCAGGAACTCCTGCAGATGGAGCAAATCCTCTCCAGGGCGCCCTGGGAGCCTGTCCAAACCTTCTGGGAAGCGATTCAAGCCCTGTGGATGACTCACATGCTGATCATGAGTGACGAAAATTACCCCGGGCCCGGGGTCTCTTTCGGTCGTATTGACCAATATTTGCTGCCGTACTGGGAGTACTCTTTGACCCGGGGAATGACGCGTGAATTTGGCAAAGAAATACTGAAATGCTTCTGGGTGCACTGCAACACGGTGTATGACGCCATGATTCGCAACGGCAACCAGGGGATCACTTCCGGGTTTGGTCAGCTGATCACGCTGTCGGGTATGGGCGCAAACAGCAAAGATATGACCAATGATTTGACCTATGCTATTTTGGAGGTCATTGACGAGATGAGCCCGATTCTGGAGCCCAAGCCGAACGTGCGACTGCATCGAAATTCTCCGGAGATATTGCTGGATAAAGTCGTTGATATGATCTCCGTCAGCCAGGGATCTCCTTTTCTGCTGAATTTTGATGAGCGTTCCATGGCGGGTATGATGGTCGAAGCTCGAAAGGCAGGTCTTTCTCATCTGATCAATGAGCAAACGGTTCATGATTACGCACCGGTAGGGTGCCTTGAAAACACCATGGTGGGGAACGACCGGTCCGGCACGGTGGATGTCAATCTCAATCTGCTCAAGGCGGTGGAACTGGCCCTCACCGGCGGAAAAGATATCATCCCTTTTTTGAATCCCATGACCGGCATAGAAGAAACAATCCATCAGGACGGACCGGATACGGGAGAGGCAATCCACTTTAAAACCTGGGACGATTTTTGGGATGCCTATGCCCGACAGACGGAATATATCATCCGGAAAAGCGTTGAGGTTTATGAGACGTCGGAATCGCTCAGAGCGAAATATTTCCCCNCCCCCTATCTTTCCTGCCTGGTCAGGGGCTGTGCCGAAAAGGGTCTGGATATCACCCGCGGGGGTGCGGAAATTAATCTGACCACGCTTGAAACCGTCACCTATGCTACAACCGTCGATTCCCTCTTGGCCATCAAAACCCTTGTTTTTGATAAGAAAAAATGCACCATGGCCCAACTCATCAGGGCTTTGAAAGACAACTGGAGCGGACATGAAGTGCTGCAGGCCATGGCCAGAAATAAAGCCCCGAAATACGGGCGCGATGATGACGAGGCCGATGCCATTGCCAAGAGGGTCATGGATTTGTGGTGCAACGAGACCTGGAAACACACGACCGCTTCAACCGGGAGGCGATTCAGGCCCGGTATGCTCAGTTGGAACTACTGGGCCGGGGATGGTTTCGTCATGGCTGCNAGCGCCGACGGCAGACCCAAAGGCCAGTTTCTGTCCAATGCTATTTGTCCTTCAAACGGCGCCGACAGCAACGGCCCCACGTCCAACGCCAATTCGGTGGGAAAGGTGATGGGCGGCAANGCCGCCGACGGCAACGGCGACTGGGGGGCATATCTGAACTGCCTACCCAATGGCGCAAGCCACACCATTACCTTTAACCCTTCGATTATACGAGACCCGGAACACAAAGCAAAGTTCAAGGCATTCTTGAGGGGCTACTGTGAAAACGGCGGCAGCGCCCTGCAGATCAACATGCTTGATCCGGATGTGCTGCGAGATGCCCAGAAACATCCGCAAGACTACCGCCACCTGCTGGTCAGAATAACCGGTTACAATGCCTACTTCACGTCGGTGGGTAAAGAGCTGCAGGATGAAGTCATCCAGCGGGTGAGTCATGGGCGGTTTTGAGGCGCAAAGGGGAAAGGGGAAAGGGGGAAGGGGAGAGGAGGTTCAAAGGTGAAAGCTCAAAGCAGCACCCAATGAAAGCAACTATTCTTGAAATCCAGCGCATGTCCACGGAAGATGGTCCCGGTATTCGGACCACCATCTTTTTTAAGGGCTGCAGTTTGCGCTGCCGTTGGTGCCACAATCCTGAAAGTATTTCTCCCCGCCCCCAGGTCCACTGGATTTCCAATCAGTGCATTGGCTGTAAAACCTGCCTGGAAGTATGTCCGGAAGGGGCGTTGGCATTCTCTGAAGAAGGCAATCGCATAGACCGCAAGCGATGTACCGGGTGCGGCCTTTGCGCCGAAGAGTGTCCGGCAAACGCCCTGGAGCTTTTGGGGAAGACATGGGACCTGGATGAACTGTTTACAGAAATCATGAAGGACCAGACCTATTTCGAGAAATCCGGCGGCGGCGTGACTCTGGGTGGGGGAGAACCAACCATGCAAGCCGGGTTTAACCGGGAACTTTTAATAAAATTAACGGAAAGAGGCATTCACACAGCGCTGGATACCTGCGGCATGTGTTCCCGCAAGGCCTTCGAAGAACTGCTGCCCTATTCGGATTTGCTGTTGTTTGACCTGAAGGAAATGGACCCGGAAAAACACCGAAAATTTACCGGCACGACGAATGAAAAAATTTTGCAGAATCTTATCTTTTTACGCGATTGGATGCAATCCAATGACCGCCCCGGCCAACTCTGGATCAGAACACCGATCATTCCCGATGCAACTGCCGGCAGTGAAAACATCAGGGGGATCGGAAAATTTATTGCCGGCAATCTGGATGGCCTGGTGAATCGATGGGAACTGTGCGCTTTCAACAATCTCTGCAAAGACAAGTATCTGCGCCTGGACCTTAACTGGGACTACAAAGACCGGGTTCTGTTGAGCAGACTCTTCATGGAGAAAATGGCAGCCGTTGCGAGAAACTCGGGTGTCGATCCTTCCCTGGTTCTCTGGAGTGGTTCGACAAGGTTAGAGGCTGAAAGGTCAAAGGGGAAAGCTGAAAGGGGAAAGGGGGAAGGGCGAAGATGAAAGGAAATGGTTTGATGAAGACATTCTTTACGGAACAGGAAATGAGAGCATTTGAGCCGGCAGAAAAAATCGGTCTGGTGGCCTGTGTCAATCCTGAAGGATTGCCGCATATTTCCCTGATTACTTCCATTATGGCCCCTAAACCCGACCAACTGACTCTGGGGCAGTTCTGTAAAGGGTTGAGCAAGCAGTATATCCAGAAAAACCCTCATGTCGCCTTTCTCATTATGACCATGGATAAGAAAATGTGGCGGGGGAGAGCCAAATGGACCCATCTGAAAACGGAGGGGCAGGAATACGAGCGCTACAATGAAACGCCCATGTTCCGGTATAATACCTATTTCGGGATCAATACCGTTCACTATCTGGATCTCATCGAGACTTCCGAACGCGAAGATCTTCCCATGTCCAAAATAGCCCTGTCCGCCATTCTGACCAAACTGACAAAAGGTTTTGCAGCAACAGGAATGAAAGGTCGGATTCTCAAGCCTTTTGCAGAGGATCTTTTTAATCAACTCGATTCTCTGAAATTTATCGCGTATGTGGGGGCGGATGGATTTCCGGTCATTGTACCGGTTATCCAGTGTCAGGCGGCCGATAGCCGTCGATTGGCGTTTTATCCGATGGCCGGCAGAGAGGAACTCCTGCGCATTCCACCGGAAACGACGGTTGCCGTGTTCGGATTGACCATGAAAATGGAAGACGTGCTCATTCGAGGCGCCTTTCGGGGCTTTAAGCGGGTAATGGGCGTAAAACTTGGAACCATAGACATCGAATGGGTGTATAATTCCATGCCTCCGGCACACGGGCAGATCTATCCGGAAATGGAGTTGAAGCCAATTCTTGATTTCAACTAATGCGCAGGCCTATTCAGGAAGCATCCGTGCAGTTATTGGGGTTGGAAGGTTTTTGTCCTGGTTCAAAACTCCTAACAACCCAAAATTCCAAAAGCCGCACCCGTGGCGGTTTTTCAGCTGACTTACAGTCATCGCTTTGGTTTTTCAATCATTATTCGCTTGTCCCCATTTTGTCCTTGTGTTTTTGGGCTGCAAGAGAATTGGGTATATCTCATACGGCGTTAGCCAAAGAACTGGAGATGAGTTTAGCCGGCATCGGATTTTCACTGGAGATGGGAAAAGCCATCGCAAAAAAGGGTAATTATTCACTTGAAACATAGGTTCGTAAATTTTAAAAGAGCGTCCCGCGTCCATCAGTACCCGCCTGTCCCCTTATTTCCGCCCATGTCTTGCGAGAAAGCACTGCCAGCTTCAACCCACCTCCGGGAAACGTGTCCTTTTTAAGGGGCTACAACAAACAAACCTGATTTCTGAACTCTTCTTCCTTTTCGCTTGACGGCACGAAAGAGTTACGAGTATCTTTACCCCTGAAAAAACAAATTTCTTCCATTTAACGAATCATTCAAAGAAGGTAGATCGGCTAAACAGGCAAAGAAGCGCTTTGTTGACCTTCAAAAATCAGCGGGACTTTTGACTGAAAGCCCTGGCCTGTTCAAAACGTGGGTGTAGATCATAGTGGTGGAGACATCCGCATGGCCTAAAAGCTCCTGTACCGTACGGATGTCATAGCCTGCTTCGAGCAGATGCGTGGCGAAGGAGTGGCGCAAGGTATGGCAACTCACTTTTTTGTTGACACCGGACCGCGAGGCCGCATTTTTCACTGCCTTCTGGATCGCGCTTTCATGGATGTGGTGTCGCCTCACCTTGCCGCTGCGGGGATCCACGGACAGAGTCTTGGCAGGAAACACATATTGCCGGATCCACTCCCTTCCCGCATTGGGATATTTCCTTGCCAGAGCAGGCCAGATGAAAACCTCAGCGGAGCCTTGCGCCTGATCTCCATCATATACAGCCTTCACATTCTCAAGATGTTTCCGCAACGAGTCGGAAAAACGATCCGCCAGCATTGTAATCCGGTCCTTTTGCCCCTTGCCGTCACGAACCAGAATCTGATGCCGCGCAAAGTCAATGTCTTTAACCCTGAGTCGAAGGCATTCCATGAGGCGGAGGCCTCCCCCATACATCAAGCCGGCCATGAGTGCGGTTATCCCTTCCATCACCTCCACCGCCTGGTTTGTATCTTTATCAGCCAATAAAACCTCACCACTTCAAATGTTTACAGATTTTTCTGCCCATGGTAATAGGCAGAATAAATATATTACAGAACGTAGATTATCGGCAACATATTGATATATTGGTTCTTTTATTTTAAAGGAGGTGATGCATATGGGATATTTACTTAATATCATAGGATAAATCGTTTTGTCAATTTTTCGGTAATATATTTTTTCTGTCTAATATATGTTCGCCGGTAAAAAACTCTGCTTGAAATACTATCCGCCATTGGCGTATATTGTGAGTTATGATTTTTATTGAAACCTCCACCTTTACAAAAGAGATCCAACGACTGGTTCCGGATGACATTTACCGAATGCTTCAGTCAGCATTGATGCTGCGTCCAGATGCCGGAAGCTTGATACGTGGTGGTTCAGGTTTACGGAAGGTACGTTGGAATCTTCCGGGTTCTGGAAAGCAAGGGTCATTGAGAATAATCTATTATTGGGACCCTCCGGATATCATATACATGCTTTTCCCATATCGAAAGAACGAGCAAGAAGATCTTACGATGGACCAGATCAAACTGCTCCGTGGGATGGTCAAGGAATTGTTATCATGAAAAAAGATCATTTTGAAAAGCTGGTGGCCAGCATCAGAGAAGCTGGCGAGATCAAGGCGGGTCGTAAGGCGCCAAGCCGAACGTATGAAATCAAACCACCTGAAATCAAGACAGTACGAGAGAGACTTAACGTATCGCAGAACCAATTCGCATTGATGATAGGCGTCAGCGTCCGAACTTTACAGAACTGGGAGCAGGGCAGAAGAAAGCCGGAAGGTCCTGCCAAAGCGCTATTGCGCATTGCATCAAGGAATCCCACTGCTCTTCTTGATGCTCTGTATGCGGAATAGACGTACAGCAGCTGAAAGCGTGGATAGAAGAACCCAATCATTGATCTGACTTTCGTTTGAAAGATTTTCGAGACTTCACAAAGTCGCGGCGGGCAAATAAGACGATTGAAGCAACAGTGTGAAAAAATGCGGAAAGGCGAACCAAACGCTGCACCAGACGCCTGATAGTCCTGCGGTCCCGGCGGGGGCCGGTGGAGGCGCTGGTGAGCTTAACGTTCGCAATAGCACAAAGCACGCAGATATAGGGTGTGAAAAGGACTGTGTCAAGATGAAGAGATAAACATGATTGGATCGAAAGATTGAAATCCCCCAGGCATTCCGTTTAAGCAAGAAAATAGCTCTTTGCTCACATAGGCCGGGGTGCGCAAGCAAAACAGGTTAACAAAGGGAGGGCTAATTATGACCACTTTGACAGTAAATATTTCTGATGATCGATTTGTAAAGCTGAAAGAGGTTGCAAGAGGACTCCTTGTCACGCCGGAAGAACTTGTGACTGCCAGCATCGAGGATTTGCTGGCCCGGCCTGAAGAGGATTTTTACCAAGCAGTCAACCATGTGCTAAAAAAGAATTTGGAACTCTATCAAAGGCTTGCCTGATGCGGTATTTGTCCCTTTCCGAGGTACTTAAAATCCACCGCCGCGTCATAGAATCATCAGGCGGAACGTCAGGCATTCGCGACCTTGGTGCCATTGAATCGGCCTTGGCACAACCCCGTGCGACATTTGGAGGGCGGGACTTGTACCCAGGCACAACCGAAAAAGCGGGGAGTCAATGTAGACTTCCCGGTCTGGATGATCGAATTGCTCGATCGCGAAGCGAAGCGGCTTGGAATCGCGACGCAATCCGTAATCAAAAGCTGGATTGCAGAGCGCATAAATAAAGCTCAAGCTTAATGAAATCGATTCGAACAAACTGGTCTACGGTGCTGCACAAACAGAGGAGCAAGGAAAAGGATGGTGCTGTAAAAGTGCTTACCTTAACGGCAGGCTGTTATGCTGTTTTAAACGAAAGACTTGATGGATATCAAAAAGGAGAACGATTATGAAATTCCTAAAGCGGGTGATGCACAATAAGATAGCGATTGTTTCAGTTCTCTTTATCGTATGTTTTGGCGTGGGGGCTTTTTCCCTCTTGGCGCCGAATTCAGAGGCTGCGGAAAAAACGTCATCCGAAAAAAAAATAAAGATCCTTCACATCATGAGCTATCACTCGCCCTGGCTATGGACCGATGACCAGTTCACCGGGTTCAAGGATGCCATGAAAGGGGTGAATGCTGAATACAAAGTTTTCCAGATGGACACCAAACGAAAAAGTTCGGCCGAGTGGAAGGAAAGTGTCGGCAGGCAAGCCAGGGAGCTGATCGACACTTGGAAACCGGACCTGGTGTATGCCAATGACGACAACGCCCAGGAGTATGTGGCCAAATACTATGTTAACAGCGACATACCATTTGTATTCAGCGCTGTGAATGCAGACCCTGGCGAATACGGGTTTATCGGGAGTCGAAACATTACCGGCGTCCTGGAACAGGAACACTTCATCGGGTCTGTTGAACTGTTAAAGATGATTTCACCGGGCATCAAAAAGATTGCCATCATCCTTGATGATGAGAACACCTGGACGGGCGTCACCCGGCGAATAAAACAGAAACTGGATCAACTGCCTGATATTGAAATTGTCGCCTGGGATGTGATCCATACCTTTGCAGAGTACAAGCAAAAGATGAAAGACTATGAGGGCAAGGTTGATGCCATCGGTCTTCTGGGTATATTTACCTACAAGGATGCCGGCGGCAGCAATGTGCCCTACATCGATGTGCTGAAATGGACGGCAGAGAACAGCACATTGCCGGATTTTAGTTTCTGGAAAGACAGGATTACGTATGGAACCCTTTGCACCGTTACCGTTTCCGGTTATGAGCAGGGATTGGCGGCAGGTAAAATAGCACGCGGTATCCTTTTGGATGCTAAAAGCCCGGCAAGTTATCCCATGGAACCGACCGTCAAAGGTGAAGTTGTTATCAGTCTTGCCAGGGCCAAAAAACTGGGTATCAAGATAAATTCCAGCATTCTTCTTACAGCAGAGGTTATTGAAAAGTTTGCCTGGGAAAAATAAATGTTGATCAGCATCAGAACAAAGATTGTCTTTATTACCGTGGGGATCTTGTTTCTTGCCATTGGTGCGAGCACCTTGACGAGTTCTTATTTCTTTGCCAAAGAGTATAAGATAGCTCTCGAAACCAGGGGGTTTGCCATTGCTCAGGACCTCAAACTGCAAATGGACAGGCTGTTGAGATTGAAAATACCCATGGATGATATTATTGGGTTTGAAGAACAGTGCCGGGAAACGGTAAAGAAACATCCGGACATCTCATATGCCATGATCATCAATCCTGGTGGGAAGATACTCTTCCACAACGACCCATCCCGTCAAGGCGGCATTGAAATAGACCCGGGAATATTGAAAACCATCGCGTCCGGATCAAGCAGCATTCAAAAGATCAAACAACAGGATGAATCCTTCTATGATGTTGCTGTCCCGATTTTTGACAATCATAAGAAACCTATTGCCGCTGCCCGGATCGGTTTTCCTGGAAAAATAATTACTGAAAAAAGCCGGGAAATCTTCCTCTATTCAGGTGGGATCGGGTTGCTGTTGCTTTTTGCCGCGGTTATCATCTCACTGATAACCATATCCTTTCTTGTCACCAACCCACTTCAAAAGCTGGTGAACGTTATCCAGGAAGTACGGGACAAAGGGACTGAGTTGACCCGCCCGCTGGATATCACAACACAAGATGAGATCGGTCAGCTGGCATCCGCATTCGACGAGATGATCAGAGATCTTCAAAAAACCACTGTTTCCAGGGACCTGTTGGTCAAGGAAGTTGACGAACGAAAACAGGCTGAAAAGTCTGCAGAGGCCGCCAACCAGGCCAAGAGCGAGTTTCTTGCCAACATGAGCCATGAGATAAGGACACCGCTTAGCGGGATCATCGGCATGGCAGAGTTGGCCCTGGATACCCCGCTTGATGATAATCAGAAGAATATCTTTTATACAATCAATATGGAAGCCAATTCACTTCAGGATGTAATCAATGACGTTCTTGATTTTTCTAAAATAGAGGCTGGTAAGTTTTATATCGAGGAGATTCCATTTGACTTGAGAATGGCGATTGAAAATGTTGCTGCCGGCTTCGCCTACAGGATGGAGCAGAAACGACTGGAGTTTTTCTCCTTTCTTTCTCCCGATGTTCCTTTTCGATTAATTGGCGATCCGGGCCGACTGAGGCAAATACTTACAAATCTTGCAGGCAATGCCCTTAAATTTACCGAAGAGGGCGAGATATACATCAAGGGAGAATTGGCCGAAGATCTCGGAGAGAGGGTCAAAATCCATTTTTCCATAAAGGATACAGGCATCGGCATACCCGAGGATAGACAGGCGACCATCTTTGAGAGTTTTACCCAGGCAGACGGGTCAACCACCCGAAAATACGGGGGAACCGGCCTGGGAACCACCATATCCAAACAACTGACAGAGCTGATGGGAGGAGAAATTGGCGTAGAGAGTGAGGAGGGGAAGGGAAGCACGTTCTGGTTTACGGCAGTCTTTACCAAACAGACAGGACAGGAAGTCGTCCTGTCAAAAGAAGATATTGATCTGAATGATTTACGAGTACTGGTGGTAGATGACAATCGGACCAATAGGTTTATCCAGACGGAGTATCTCAAATCCTATGGCTGTCTGCCTATGGAGGCAACTGATGGAAAAGATGCCCTGATTATTCTCAGTGAGTCCGTTTCATCGGAAGAACCGTTCGACCTGATTTTGACTAACTTTCAGATGCCGGGCATGAGCGGTTTTGATCTGGCCGGGAAGATCAGGGCCATGGATGATTTGAAAGCGATACCGATCATAATCATCTCGTCTGTTGGAATGATAGGAGACGGCAAGAGTTGTCGGGATATAGGGATTAATGGATATTTAACCAAGCCGATTCGACGGGATGATCTGCGTAAGGCTGTTGAATCTGTTTTGGGTCTTGCTGAGGATAAGGATCTGAACGGTAAAAAACTTGTTACCAGACATACGATAACTGAGGATTACAGGAAAAGTGCCCGGATCCTTTTAGTCGAGGATTATCCCACAAACCAACTGGTGGCCATGGGACATCTTGATAGCGCAGGGTATCAAGTTGATCTTGCGGAGAACGGTCAGTTGGCTGTGGAAGCATTTAAGCGCAAACGATATGACATGATCCTGATGGACATACAGATGCCGGTGATGGACGGTTATGAAGCTACAAACGCCATCCGGAATTTAGAGAATGAACTCAATAAAACAGGAGATAAAAAAGACTCGGGCAAACTGGAAAGGACTCCGATTATCGCCATGACGGCGCACGCCATAAAAGGATATAAAGAAAAGTGCTTTAAGTCGGGAATGGATGATTATATAACCAAGCCCTTGAGGAGAAAGGAATTTCTGGAAATAGTTGATAAGTGGAGCAAATCGAATGAGATAATTGAAAATCAGCCCTCAGACCAAAAAGATTTTAACCACCAGGCAAACCCGGAACTTGAGGAAGCGGATGGTTCGAAACCAGCAATCCAAAACCTGACGCCAAAAACAGATAAAGACAATGTCCCCATGAATTTTGAAATGATCCTGGATGACTTTGAAGGGGATAGAGAATTTTTGGTTAAGGTCATGAATCTTTTTCTGGAGTCGGTCAGAAATCAGATCGAAACCTTACGCCAGGCTATCTTAGATGGGGATGCCGAGTTGGTAAGAAGAGAGGCACATTCCATCAAAGGCGGTGCGGCCAATTTGACTGCAGATGACCTTTCAAGAGTTGCTTTTGAACTGGAAAACATGGGAAAATCGAACACCCTGGAGGCAAGCACCGTTATTCTCGAAAGACTTGAAAAAGAGTTTTATCGCTTAGATGCTTATGCAAAGGAATGCTAAAACAGCCATTATCCCCCGGCCCACTTTTCCACCATGGCCAGCAGTTTTTCCCTCTTTAAGGGTTTTGAAATAAAATCGTTCATGCCCACTGAAAGGATTTAGGGTCAAATCTACGATTGACCTTTGTAGTGAATTCCGGTATATTTACATTATGTCGCGACCCTTGAGAATAGACTACCCGGATGCTTGGCATCATGTGATGAACCGTGCTCGAAGAGGTGAGAATCTTTTTGCGGATGACACGGATT
>BS_KBA_SWE02_21mDRAFT_10000324_pt1 | contig 17411 bp, 11 predicted proteins | sample BalSeasSWE02_21m_FD_9196 | JGI IMG/M metagenome (IMG submission 9196)
TCCCCACCCTACTCAAAGCGTGCATCCTTATTTTACTTGCTATTGCTGCCGCCAGGCCCCAACTGTATAATGTTTCGAGGGATATCCGGTCTCCCGGCGTGGATATCGTCCTCTGTCTCGATACTTCCGGGTCCATGCAGGCGCTGGATTTTACCCTGAACGGGGAGCCTGTATCCCGTTTGACTGCGGTGAAGAAGGTGGTCAGTGATTTCATCAAGAAGAGAGAAACGGATCGGATCGGGCTTGTGGTATTCGGAGAAGAGGCGTTTACGCAGGCCCCTCTGACCGTGGACAAAGGGCTCCTTTTAGGGCTTGTAGACAAAATGACCATAGGAATGGCGGGCGACCGCACAGCTATCGGCACGGCCATTGCGATTGGAGGCAAGAGACTCAAGGATATCGAAGCCAAGGCAAAGATATTGATTCTTCTTACGGATGGCAGGCAAAATTCCGGGAATATCTCCCCGGATGCGGCGGCGCAGGCGGTCAGAGCGCTTGGGATCAAGATCTATACGATCGGCGTGGGGGGCGAGGGCCCTGCCCCTTTCAAGGTCAAGACTCTTTTTGGAGAGCGCACGGTCTATGAAAGGGTGGACCTGGATGAAAAGACCCTGAAAAAGATGGCGGAAACAGGGGGGGGAAGATACTTTCGTGCCTCTGACAGCAAGGGATTGGCAGAAGTGTATGAAATCATTGATCAGGCGGAAAAAAGAGACGTGAAAGTAAAAGAGTTTTTTCACTTCAGGGAACTGTATCTCTATTTCCTCATTCCGGCTGTTTTTCTTTTTGCCCTCAAAATACTGATTGAAACCGTTATCCTGAGAGTGCTCCCATGAACCTGTCCCATCCATGGATGCTTCATTTTTTTTGGCTTCTGCCGCTGGCTGTCCTGGCCTTTGTGGTTCGCGGACGTAAAGTCAGGCAAGCTCTTGAAAGGTTTGCTGATCCCGAACTCCTCAAACGGCTGACCGGGGGAGGATCGGGAGGGATGCGGGCCATAAAGCCGATTCTGAGTCTCAGCGCATTGGGGTTCATGTTGATTGCCTTAGCCGGCCCCCGGTGGGGCAGCCATTATCAGGAAGTGGTTCAGAAAGGGGTTGACATCATGCTCCTCGTGGATGTTTCGCCGAGCATGCTGGTTCAAGATGTGAAACCGGACAGACTGGAGAGAGCCAGAAGGGAGATTTCGGACTTTATCAGGGTTGTTCAGGGTGACAGGGTGGGCCTGGCGGCCTTTTCGGGCGCCGCATTTGTGCAGTGCCCTCTGACCCTGGATTACGGCGCCCTCAATCTGTTCCTGAACGCTCTCAGCCCGGAATTGATCCCGGCGCCCGGGACTGACCTGGGAGCGGCCCTAAAGATGGGAATGTCGGCTTTCGATCCCCAGGCGGAGACCGATAAGGTCATGATTCTGATTACCGATGGAGAAGACAACGAAGCCAAAGGGGTTCAGGCGGCCAGGGAAGCGGCTGCAAAAGGAATCAAGATCTTTGTATTCGGTATGGGAGATCCATCCGGTGGACCCATACCGCAACAGGAAGGGAAGGGCGGTTTCAAGAAGGACAGGGATGGAAACATGATCCTTTCCAAACTGGACGAGCAGGAACTTCAGGAAATTGCCTCCATCACGGGCGGGCGTTATGTGCGGGCCGTCTCCGGAGATCTGGACCTGGATCTCCTCTATTTTGACGGGGTGAAGTCGCTTACGAATGCCTCCACCGTCAAGAGCGGGAAAATCAAGGTATTTGAAGAGCGGTTTTATCTCTTTGTGTTAGCGGCGTTCGTAATCCTGCTCTTTGAAGGGTTTATACAGGGTATGGGAAAGGAATCGCCCCTTTCAGGAAAAGGCAGGCGTATTTCTATCCTTTCACTATTTTTCCTGATGCCTGTTTTCCTGTCGTTCAGTATGGCCGGATGGGTTGCCCCCGTTTTCGGGTCGGAAGATCCGGATGAACTGTACCGTGAAGGGAGGTTCAAGGAGGCCGAAACGCTTTATGGAAAATCCGACATGGACAACCCGAAGGATCTGCGCTTTCGGTACAACCGGGGATGCGCAGGTTACCAGGGTTCGGATTACAAAGGGGCCATGGCCGCTTTTTCCAGTGTGTACAGAAGGACCCAGGATAAAGAGATGCAGTACAGGGCAGTTTTCAATGCAGCCAACACGGCCTATAAACAGGGTGATTTTTCTGCGGCGGCGGACTATTTCAAACAGGCTATTCGGCTGAAGCCTGAGAGCGAAAATGCAAAGTTTAACCTGGAACTGGCGTTGAGAGAGATCGCTAAACAGAAAGAACGCGAGGAAAAAGACGGCGGCGATGCCTCCAAAGACCAGGAGAAAACCGGACAGGAATCAAAAAAGGAAAAAGACGGAGAGAAAAATTCTTCCGGGAACCCGGATAAAAAGAGCGGTTCGGAGAAAGAAAAGGAACAGAAAAAGAAGGATTCAGGGGAACAACAAAGAAACGAGGATCCGGGAGAAAAGGAAAAGGACGGGCAACAACAGGGCCGGGAGCAAGAAAAGAAAGAAGACAAACAGGATCTTTCCGGCGACCTTCAGGCGCGAAATGCCCCCTCTGAACCAAAAACAGAGGATGACGGGACAAATCCGGAAACGGTATCTATTTCGAGATCAAAGGCCGAGGCCATGCTGGATAATGTAAAAGAAGATCGAACCCGGCTCATGGAGCTTCAGCTTCAGGAACGAGGGGCAACCCCTCCGAAATCGGGAAAGGACTGGTAATATGAAGCGGGCAAACCTGGTTTGGTTTTTCTTCCTCCTATTCCTTTCTGCGCCCTGCCTGGCCGCTGATCCTATTTCCATAAAAATCTCGCTGGACAGGACAGAGGCCTCGATGGATGACACCATCCAAATGGGGATTCATGTTTCCGGAGCACGGACCAGCGACGCCCCACCCGTTATCCATGGACTCGACGTCTTTCGCGTTGCCCAGGGAGGGAGTTCCAGCCGTGTTGAAATTGTCAATGGCACATACCGCACAGGGGTAGAGTTCACTTTTTTCCTGACCCCCTCAAAGACGGGTACGTTTCAGATAGGTCCCGCGGAAGTCCGGATAGACGGCAAAGTCTATAAGAGTGATCTTCAAACGATTCATGTGAGGCAACAGGATTCGGGGGGGAATGTTCAAACAAAGACGGTATTTTTATCGGCGTCTCTTTCAAAAGACAAGGTCTTCGCGGAAGAACAGCCGATCTATACCCTGAGGCTTTACCTGCGGAGGCAGGCGACCAATATTTCCCTCCAGCTTCCCGAACCGGAGAACCTCACGTTTACCCAGTTGACCAAACCAAGAGAATATGAGGGGGTCTCCAATGGTCTGCAATACCGGATTATAGAGATCCCTTACGCCCTGACCCCGTTCAAGGAGGGCCGTCACCGTATCGATTCCGCCCGCATGAATATGACCGTGAGCGAACCTGGACGAAGATCGGGACGGGGCCTCTTTGATGATTCGTTTTTCAACGGGGGATTGTTTTCAGGAGGCCGGCCCCTGAGTGTTTCAAGCAATGTTCTGGAATTGCAGGTGGAACCGCTTCCCCTTCAGGGCCGACCAAAGAGCTTCAGCGGACTTGTGGGAGATTTTACCATACGTGCCGGCATCGAGCCTTTGCGCTTGAAGGCCGGTGAGTCCGCCACACTCACTGTGAGGGTGGAAGGCAGGGGCAATATCAACCGCATTCCCGATATGCAGATGCCGGAAATGAAGGAGATCAAGGTCTACGCGGATGAACCGGTCCTCACTCCCGAAACGGATGCTGCCGGAATCCGCGGGTCGAAGACCATGAAATGGGCGCTGGTTCCGGAAAAAGAGGGGAGTTACACGATTCCTCCCCTCACCGTCCCTTTTTTTGACGCAGAGAAGGGGCAGTACCAAAGATTGGAAACAAAGCCTTTTCATCTTACTGTCCTGGCCGGAAAAGAGAACCGTTCCGTAAAGATTCCCATCGGCGAATCGGCCACGTCAGGTCTGTCCCCCGTGAAGCAGGATGTAAAGGAGATCGGTCACGATATCCTTCCCCTGCACGATTCCATAAGAAGCCTCGGTCTCATGCAAGGTGGGCAAAATGGGCAAGAAGGGACCTTCCTCCCATGGATTATTCTGATTGTGCCCGGTTTTTTCTATGGTTCCGCACTGGCCGTTTTGAGAATCAAAAAAAGGTCGGTCCGCTCGGTGCATGCCCAGAAAGCGAAAAAGGCTGCCGGAAAAGCCATACGGAAATGCAGGCTGGAGGCATCTGATGCGGAGTGCCTTATCCTGACGGTCAGGGATTATTTTAATGACCGATTCGGATTGGAAATGGCCGCCATTACTGCAGATGATGTGATTTCCCTCCTGAGGGATAAGGGAATACCTTCTGATGTGGCCTTGAAACTCAGCTCCTTCCTGAAACAACTTGAAAGCGCCGTTTATACGGGGCACGACCAGGCCGGAGATCAAATCGGAACGGAAATCGCTGCGTGTATAAAGCAGATGGAAAGGGAAATCAGGTGAGGGCTCTTTGGTATCTTGGTGCAGCCGTTTTTGTGGCGGCGCTGACAATCTTTTCGGGTTCGATCATCCAGGCTGGGGCCGGCGGACCGGAAGAAGTCTTTTTCAAGGCCAACCAGGCCCAGAAGGAAGGACATTTTGAGAAAGCCGCTGAAGGGTATCGAAATCTGATAGATTCCGGATACGCCGGAGGGCATGTCCTCTACAATCTGGGGAATGCCTATATCCGATTGAACCGGCTTGGGATGGCGATCCTTCAATACGAAAGGGCCCGTCAGTGTATCCCGAGGGATGCCGACCTTCAATTTAATCTTGCCTATGCCCGAAACCTTACCCTCGATGCCATTCCCGCGTCGGCGGGATTTATCGGGCACACCCTGTTTTGGATGGATTCCTTTAATCTGAAGGAGCTGTTCCGGGCATTTGCCGCCCTCAATCTCCTTTTCTGGACGGTTCTGCTCATAAGGCTCTTTTACCGGTCGGAGTGGCTTTTTTACCTGTTTGTTATGGTCCTGGCCTGTTGGTTCATTTCCGGCCTTTCTTTCGGTGCAAAATGGTACCAGGGTAAGTACGATGATCGGGCAGTGATCCTGAATAAAGAGGTGACTGTTCTGGCAGGCCCTCATCCGGGCGATACAGTCCTTTTTAAACTCCATGAAGGCGCCCTGGTACAGGAAGAGCGGGCGGAAGACGGATGGATGCTGATTCACCTCCCTGACCGGAAGAGAGGGTGGATACAATCGGAGGATGCTGCAAGGATTAGGACCTCAGGGGTGAAAGGGGAGCGGCAGGCAGCAGGCGGGTGAGGAACGAGAGAACCGTCAACCGGTAACCGACAACCGTCAACTGGAAACAGAGTTTCCTGCGAGGACCAATAACCATGAGCTTTTTAGATATCCTTATCCGCCCCCGCCCCCGCAGGTTCCTTTTTTTGCTCATAGCCATTTCCTTGATTCTGATTCTGAACCCTTTTCTTGAGGGGTTCAGGGAGCTCCGGGTGATCCTGGAGATCCTGTTTACGTTGCTGCTGCTTGCAGGGGCCTATGCCATCAGTCAAAAAGCGAGGGTTTTTTTCTTTTCCCTTTTCCTGCTTATTCCGGCCATGTCTTCCCATTGGATGACCTATATCCAGAATACCGGTGCACATGGCATGGTAAGCGATCTGTTTGCAGGGGCTTTTTTCGCGTATGTGGCGATCATTATTTTAGCATCCCTCTTCCGAGAAACAGAGGTCTCCATGGATCTGATCATGGCTGCCATATGCGTGTATCTGCTCATGGCCTTTTTCTGGTCTTCCACTTTTTCCGTGCTGGAATATTTTCAGCCCGGCTCATTTCAGCTCTCGGAACGGACCGGAAGTGCGTTTCAGGATTTTACTTACTTTAGCTTTGTAACGCTGACTACCCTGGGGTATGGAGACATTGTCCCGCTGACGCCGCCGGCAAAAACCCTTTCTTCGATTGAGGCGGTTATGGGGCAGATCTATATTGCCACCCTTGTGGCGAGGCTGGTTGCTATCCACACGGCCCAATCCATGCGCAGGAAAAACGGTGACGATGAGACCTCCGTTTCATAAGATCGCTTACCTGCAAAATCCTCAATCCGCAATCCGCAATCCGCAATTGTGCCTGAACAAGCTTTTCGTTCAGGCGCCGTTCAGCCTACCCCCTTGGCTTCAAATACGGCCTTGACCATGGCCTGGGCTTCCTCCTGTATCCAGCGAAGGTGGTCCTTTCCCTTGAAACTTTCCGCATAAATTTTATAGATCTGTTCCGTACCCGATGGACGGGCCGCGAACCATCCGTTTTCAGAGACAACTTTCAACCCGCCGATGGAGGCGCCGTTTGCGGGAGCCGTGGTAAGCTTTGCCGTAATCGGTTCTCCTGCCAGTTCTTTCGAAAGCACCATCTCCGGGGACAGGTGCTTCAGGACCGCTTTCTGCTCGATCGTGGCAGGGGCGTCAATCCGTTCGTAAAAGGGTACGCCAAACATCTCCGTGAGCTCTGTGTATATCTCAGAGGGATCTTTGCCGGTTACGGCAGTTATTTCACAGGCCAGAAGATCCATGATGATGCCGTCCTTGTCCGTAGTCCAGACCGTTCCGTCTTTTCTCAGGAAAGAGGCGCCTGCGCTCTCTTCTCCTCCAAAGCCGTAGGTCCCGTTCATTAGTCCGTCCACAAACCATTTGAACCCCACGGGCACTTCGCACAGTTTTCTCTGTAAACGGGCGGCAACCCGGTCAATCATGGAACTGGAGACAAGGGTTTTTCCCACGGCGGCGCCCCTGCTCCAGCCGGGCCTGTTCTGAAACAGGTACCATATTGCTGCTGAAAGGAAATAGTTGGGATTCATGAGCCCCATTCCCTTTGTGACGATGCCGTGCCTGTCCGCATCGGGATCATTTGCAAAAGCGATGTCAAATCCGTCTTTCATTTGAATCAGTCCGGCCATGGCATAGGGCGAGGAGCAGTCCATTCGAATTTTTCCATCCTTGTCGACCGTCATGAAAGAAAACGTAGGGTCAACGGAGCGATTGACCACCTCGATGGAAAGTTTGTAGCGATCGGCAATCGGGTCCCAGTAATGGATGGCGGCGCCGCCCAGAGGGTCTACACCGATTTTCAGACCGGCCTTTGAAACGGCTTCCATGTCTATGATATTCGCAAGGTCGTTGACATAGGGAGAGATGTAATCATAGGCCCGCACAAAATCGGTTTTCATAGCTTTTTCAAAAGAGAGCCGATGGACGGCTTTCAGCCCCTCTTCAATAATGCCATTGGCTCGATCCTCTATGATGCCGGTCGTTTCCGTTCCGGCCGGTCCTCCTTCAGGGGGATTGTATTTGAACCCTCCATCCTCGGGCGGGTTATGGGATGGGGTAATGACTACTCCATCGGCAAACCCTCCTTTTCTGCCCCTGTTGTATGTGAGTATGGCATGGGAAATGACGGGAGTGGGGGTATATCCAAAACCCTCTTGCACCATGATGTTTACCTGATTGGCGGCAAACACCTGGATCGCGGTGGCAAGCGCCGCCTCGGAAAGGGCATGGGTGTCCATTCCCATGAACAAGGGTCCGTTGAAGCCTTTGCGTCTTCTATATTCGCAGATGGCCTGGGAAATGGCCAGAATGTGGTCTTCATTAAAACTTTTCTTGAGCGACGAACCCCGGTGACCTGAAGTCCCGAATGTCACCTTCTGGCTTTCGACGGCCGAATCGGGTCTGTGGGTATAGTAAGTGGACACGAGTCTTGGTATATTGGCAAGAAGCGATTGGTTCGCGGGTTTTCCGGCAAGGTCACTCACTGTCATGGGTTCCTCCTCTGTTATTCAAGTGTGATCAGGGACGGTTCGTAATCTGCAGGGGCCTCATATCCCAAAAGATTGCAGATGGTGGCCGCCACGTTGCTCAGCCCGCGGGTTTCAACAGGACTCATGGCGAATCGGTTCACTCCGGAGCAATCGGTCATGATGAACGGCACGGGATTTTTTGTGTGGGCAACCATTGGCGAGCGTTTCCCTTTTTTTTCCGTCCACATGCAGTCGGCGTTGCCGTGATCAGCCGTGATGATTGCCGCGCCGTGCATTTTTTCCATGGCCTTCATGATCCGGCCAAGGCAAAGATCCACCGTCTCCACGGCAATGCGAATGGCCGCGGGAATCCCCGTGTGCCCCACCATGTCTCCGTTGGCATAGTTGAGGCGTATGAATTTGTATCTGCCGCTCTTCATGGCATCGATTACCGCGTCGGTGATTTCCGCGGCCTTCATCCAGGGTCTGAGGTCAAAGGTGATTCTGTCTGAGGGGATCTCCACATATTTTTCCAGCTTGTCATCAATGTATCCGGAATTGTTTCCGTTCCAGAAATAGGTCACATGGCCGAATTTCTGGGTTTCTGAAATGGCAAAGGAGGGTACGCCCGCGGCACAGAGATATTGACCGAGGGTCCTGTCGATGGCGGGCGGTTCCACAAGATAGTTCTTCGGGATGTGGGCATCCCCGTCATATTCCATCATTCCGGCAAAAAAGACGTCGGGAACCCGTTCGCGGTCAAATTCCGTGAAAACCGGTTCATCAAACGCCCGGGAGATTTCAATGGCGCGGTCTCCCCGAAAGTTGAAGAGAATAACGGCATCCCCATTTTCCATGGCGCCTACTGGTTTTCCTTTTTCTACGATGACGAAGCTTTCCATGTACTGATCCGTCATTTCCGGATCTTCCGCGTAATAGGTTTTGATGGCTTCCGTGGCCGAGGAGAACGCTCGGCCCTTTCCCAGGACATGCGCATCCCATCCATTCTTGACTACGCCCCAGTCGGCGTTGTAACGGTCCATGGTCGTGACCATTCTTCCTCCGCCTGACGCGATCCGGTAGTCCCTGCCCCCTGTCGACAGTTTTTTCAGCCTCTTTTCCAGAGGTTCAAAAAAGGTGAGGGCACTTTTTTCCCCCACATCACGTCCGTCAATAAGGCCGTGCACGCGAACCCTTTTTATTCCGTCCGCGGCGGCACGATCCAGGAGCGCATAGAGGTGGGTAATGTGGCTGTGAACATTTCCATCGGAGATCATCCCCATAAGATGCAACGTCCCACCTTTCAGGGTGCGCACCAGTGCCTGCTCCCATGCCTTGCTTTCAAATATCTTTCCGGAGGCAATGGCTTCGCTCACCAGTTTGGCGCCCTGCGAAAAAATTCTTCCGGCGCCAAGGGCGTTGTGTCCCACTTCGGAATTTCCCATATCATCATCTGAAGGCATTCCGACGGCCTTACCGTGGGCCTTTAACTGCGTACTCAATGGCCCTTTGGAAAGGCCGTCCAAGGTGGGGGTATATGCCATGTATATGCCATTGCTGTCATCCCGGGGCCCGATTCCCATGCCATCCATGATCACCGTCACGACCGGACCGGGAAATTCCGTATACCCGGGTAAACGTTTAAGGGTCAGAGTTTTCATCAGCTTCTCCTTGCAAAGATTTTTCTTTCCAGAAATCCGGCATACCCGAGCCAGTTTCAAAATGCTCAATTTTGTTCGAGATCAAGAAAGGCGAAAATTTTAACCGCAGGAATATATTTGATATTTCGAGGATTAAAATTTGAGCCTGACGCAGAGATCGGGCAAAAGGGGGCGTTTTGAAATTGACTCTACCTTTATTAAATAATTGGTTTCAATGGTCAAGGTCAAATGAATAATGCCCGGTGCCGAAGGTTCCGACTGGGGCTTGGTTCTAATTTTGCCCACTTGATCCAACTAGTCGAGAGTACGTTCGGAAGGTCATAATCATAATCTTAATCATAATCTTACTCTTTTACAGCCTATTTTAGAGCTACTCGATTATGATTACGATTAAGATTATGAGTAAGAAAATAAATCTAATGGACCACGTTAGAACCAAGCCCTCCAACTTCTGTACATCGGTTGCCAGGACAATTATACCGTGCTTGACATTTGACATGCTTTTGGGAAGAATGGATGGCCATTAGGTTTCAAACAAGGCCCGGGGTAAGTGAAGGCTTCAAACGGGCCGTGGACAGAAGACTCTTACAGCGGGAGGCAACAGATGATAAGGACATGGATGGCTTTGGGATTTTTAGCGTTTCTCCTCGTTTCATGCGTTACCGGCAGGGGTACGGTTAATCCAAAGGTTTCGGAAACCTCGAGGGATGGGCGCTTCATTGCCTACGATAACGGAACGGTGAAGGATTCCTCAAGCGGCCTTCTCTGGGCGGCCGAAGATAATGGAGGCCCCATTACCTGGGAGGAGGCGATGAAATTCTGCCGTGATTATCGGGTTGGAGGGTATGACGACTGGCGAATGCCCACCCAGGAGGAACTGACCGCCTTATACAACCCTGAAATTACGAATAGGGGAACCTATGATGAAGGTTGCAAAGGGGGATACCATATCACCGACCTGATTCATATCACCTGCTGCTGTATCTGGTACTGGAACGGTGTTGATGAAGTGGGCGGGTTCTTTCATTTTGATACGGGACCCGATGGCTGGCGGGATCAGGCCCTTTCTCTCCATCCCAGGGCGTTGCCGGTGCGGGATCCGAGTTGACTGAAATTTGCTTCTGGTGTATCTGCAGGGGAGGCTTCGGTCCACAGCCCGGACTCGTTTCTCATCACTTTTGTCACTAAACACTGACCACTGACCACTCGTTATTCCTATGGGTAAAGCAAAAAATAGTACACCGGCGCCATGTACGTTTGAATTCAGCCGACCTTCTGAAGACATTCTGCTTTTGAAGTTCGCCGGTACATGGACGATTAGAAATAAGTTGCCCCCACCCGCGGATATGGATAAAGCCCTCACTTCCGGTTCCGGGATCCGCCGGATTGCCTTTGAAACCAGCGAACTCTCCCATTGGGACAGTATCTTTCTGACATTTCTGAACAAAGTAATCAGATCAGGGAAAAAGGCCGGCATCCAAATCGACAAGGAGGGGCTTCCCGAAGGGGTGAGAAGACTCCTGGCGCTCATGGACGCCGTTCCCGAAAAAAAAGGAGTTCGAAAGGAAAAAAGAAAAGATTTCTTCCTGTCAAGGATCGGTGCGGAAGCCCAGGATTTTTTCCGATCGTCGGGGGAGATTCTGGTCTTTATCGGTGAGGCATTTATTTCCTTTTTGAGATTCCTGAGGGGAAAGGCGCGCTTTCGCGGTTCCGATCTTGCCCTGATCATGCAGGATTGCGGTATTCAGGCCCTTCCCATTGTTTCTTTGATCTGCCTGTTGGTTGGCCTTATTCTCGGTTTCGTGGCCGCTGTACAACTGGTCATGTTCGGCGCCCAGATTTACGTGGCAAATCTTGTAGCCATTTCCATGGTCCGCGTGATGGGGGCCATTATGGCCGGGATCATCATGGCCGGACGGACGGGCGCGGCCTTTGCCGCCCAATTAGGCACCATGCAGGTGAACGAAGAAATCGATGCCTTCAAGACCATGGGCATATCCCCCATGGATTTTTTAGTGCTGCCCCGCATACTGGGTCTCTCCCTGATGATGCCGCTGCTGGTATTGTATGCGGACCTGATGGGGATTCTGGGAGGGATGATCGTGGGGGTGGGCATGCTGGATCTGAATGTGATGGAATACTACCTCCAGACCAAAGCTTCTCTCAGCCTTTTCGATCTTTTTATCGGAGTCTTTCAAGGGATGGTGTTCGGAGTTCTGGTGGCCGTAGCCGGATGCCTCAGGGGAATGCAGTGCGGCCGAAGCGCCTCTGCGGTGGGGGACGCAGCCACTTCGGCGGTGGTTACGGGGATCGTCAGCATCATCGTGGCGACAGCCATCATTACGGTGATCTGCAACGTCCTGGGAATATAGAGTCATTCAAAAACGACCATCGGAGACAAGGTTATTATGGACAGACAGGCAAGTAAAATGCTTATCGGGAGCTTCGTGGTGGGGGCGGTAGTCCTGGCTGTGGCGGGTGTCCTCATGTTCGGCGGCGGCCAGTTCATTAAGAAAACCCAAACTTTTGTTCTTTTCTTCCAGGGTTCCGTCAAAGGACTCAATGAGGGCGCCTCCGTCCTGTTCCGTGGAGTGAAAATCGGTTCGGTGAAGAGTATCTCGCTGGAAGCGGATGCCAAGGATATGATCATTTATATCCCGGTTATCATAGATATTGAGGTGGACAGGATCCACGTAATCCGTGGAAAGCGTCAAGCGGACATCTCCAAGGGTCTCCCTGTGCTTTTTGAAAAAGGGTTGCGGGCCCAGTTGATCATGAGCAGCCTGCTCACCGGTCAATTGGTCATAGAATTAGAGTTCCATCCGGACGCTCCTATGAAACTGGTAGGCCTGGAAAAGAAATATCCGGAGATTCCAACCCTTCCTTCCACATTTGAAATGATTTTCGATAAATTGAAGGATCTCGATTTCGACAGTCTTGTCGGCAAAATTGTGTCTGCGGTGGACGCACTGGAAAAGGTTCTGGTTTCCCCTGAGATACCGGAAATTCTGAAAACCTTGAGAACTACCATAGAGGATGCGGATAAAGTTGTCAGAAAACTCGATAGCCGGGTGGATCCCCTGTTCAACGGCATTGATGACGCGGTCAAAGAGTACGGCGACCTGGCCCGCCATGTGGATGAAAAAGTTGGCCCGCTGGTTACAGACATGGATGCCACGGTGAAAGATGCCCGTAAACTGGTTCAGAAGGCGAACCACAGCATGGAAAACCTGGTCGCAACCCTTGACGATAGCTTGAAAGAAGCAAAGAAGGCCCTGAAGAGGGGAGAGGAGGCACTTGTGGCCGTAAAGGGGACGGTCGGGAAAGACTCTCCCGTTGTTTATCAGTTAGACAACACCTTGAAAGAGATTTCCGCCATGGCCCGTGCGTTCAAGTCCCTGGCCAGTTTCCTGGAACGTCATCCCGAGGCCCTGCTCCGCGGAAAAGGAACCCCGGAAAGGAGATAAAGTCCATGCATGCAAAGACGGTAAAAAACCTGGCAGCCGCGCTCGTTTTTCTGTTCCTGGCGCTGACAGGATGCGGAACCAGTACCCCGGCAAAATTCTATATGCTGAATTCCATTTCCGGTTCCGCAGTGGGGACTTCCGGGACGGAAGAGAAGAAGCTTGTCTCTATCGGGATAGGTCCGGTGGAATTTCCGGCCTATCTGGATCGGCAGCAGATCGTGACCAGGGTCAATGAAAACGAGGTGGATCTCGCCACGTTTCACGAGTGGGCGGAACCGCTTAAAGAAAATTTCATCCGTGTTTTGGTGGAAAACCTCTCGGCTCTGGATACTGGGGGCTTGTTTGCAGTTTACCCCATGAGAGGCCCCGCTCCTGTTGATTTCCAACTGGAAATTGAGGTCCTTCGCCTGGATGGCAGTCTTGGAGGAGAGGTTCTGCTCATCGCCCGATGGACCGTTTTCGGGGGGGGCACTAACCAGATGCTCCTGACAAGAAAGTCAACGATCAAGGAAGCATCGGGATCAGCAGACTATCGGTCGCTGGTTGCCGCCCAGAGCAGGGCAGTGGAGGCCCTGAGTAGAGAAATCGCCATCGCCATGAATGATCTTTCAAAATAACCGTTTAATGAATGTACAATTTCGCTATTGCAGAGAATTTTTTATCGGTCTATCATTACATGTTTCGCTTGAATTCAGGATACTTATACGCTTTTTCTTTTATCCCATTAATCCTGTCGATCCTGTCAAAGTATTGATGTGTGAATGGCAACATGAACGACAACGACGCCCCCATCATAGCCAGGGATCTTGAAATTGCCTATGGCGATTTTGTGATCCAGCGCAATCTGAACTTTTCCGTCGGAAAAGGGGAGATCTTTGTCATCATGGGGGGAAGCGGTTGCGGCAAGACCACGGTGATGCGGTGCCTTACCGGGTTGAAAGAGCCGGCAAAGGGGCAGGTTTTTTTGGAAGGAGTCAGTTTCTGGGAGGCGAATCAGCAAGAAAGGGACCGGCTGTCCAGGCACCTGGGGATTGTGTACCAGAGCGGCGCCTTGTGGAGTTCCATGACGCTTGCCGAGAACATCAGTCTCCCTCTTGGCGAGTACACCGACCTGAGTTCAAAAGAGATCAGAGAGCTTGCCTCCCTGAAGCTGGCGCTGGTGGGGCTTGCAGGATTTGAGGATTATTTTCCTTCGGAAATCAGCGGGGGTATGAGAAAACGTGCAGGAGTGGCCCGGGCGCTGGCGCTGGATCCGGCCCTGTTGTTTTTTGACGAGCCGTCAGCGGGTCTTGATCCCATTACATCGGCCCTGCTGGATGATCTGATTGTGGAGTTGCGGGACAGCCTGGGAACAACCATGGTACTGGTTACCCACGAGCTCCCCAGCATCTTTTCCGTGGCGGACAATTCCGTCTTCCTGGATGCAGAGACCCGAACCATGATCGCCAGCGGAAACCCGAAAAAATTAGCGAAGGAATCAGACAATCCGAAGGTGCGGGAATTTCTGACGCGCAGTGGAAAAGGCATGGGAATGTGATTTGGTCCTTGAAAGAGGCCTCCACCCACTTTACGGTACTCCACTTGGCGTTTTAAGGACGTTTACGTGGTTCGTTATTTTGTAAAAACCGGTATCTGAATCTTACAAACATCCATAGGAGGTCGATATCATGCCTGACATTTACGGTTTACTTGGGTAACCTTCACTTGCTGGACTTTGAAGGATTGAAATGGCAGTCTTTACAAAATGAAGGCAATTCAAAGCTAAGATGATACAAGGACTGTCGCATTTTGACGGCCTTCAAAGATCCGTTGACAAAAATTGGGTCGAAGCCCATATTTGTATCCGGTCGTTTTCAACAATTGATCTGCCAGCCTTGCACGGTTTTAGCCACTTTCGGGTGTGGGCTTATGCAAGGTACCTTTCTCCCGCGACCGGACAATCGGCAAATTCACCAACAATATGTTGCGATTGTGGGAATCTCCGCTCTAATTTTACAGGTCTGGGTGCACTCATTGGGTATAAGCGCATAAAAGGGTTTCGTTGGTTCGGGTTATCAGAAACACCGACCAGGTTTCAAGATGATTAAACAGCTTTATGAGGCTCATTTATCGATAGAAATTATAAATATGTGGTTCCTTCCTAAGGAGATAGATCCATGACTTGTTCTGTTCGGATGTGCACGGCCCTTTTTTTGGTCGTCTGTTTGTTCGCTTTTATCACAGAGGCTCAACCCGCCCATGCTGCTGTCACCAAGGTCTGGGCCAATAACGGGGAAGACAAGGTGACCCGGGATGAGCTCCGCGCCTATTCAGGGTCTGACGTAACCAATTCAGTATGGAACGGAAATCTAATATCCCTGTTCGGAGCCAAAAACGAAGTGATTTCTTTTAACATGGTCATGGAGGCGACAAACGCAACTGCCCAGAATGTTTCGGTTTCCTTTGATACCCTGACAGGTCCGGACGGCGCACTGATCCATTCAGGTTCTGCTTTAGGCAACGGCGTCTTCAACTGGGTGGGGCGCAATATCGAACTGTTTTATATCCGCTATCTTGAAATCAAGGGGCTGAGCCATGATCTCGGTTACAATGCTACCTATGATGAGCGTCATGTTCCCAAGCGGTTACGAAGGCCCTGGACAGGTGAAGGGGATGCTACCGGAACCTGGGAAGACAGGCCGGACCATAATAAATTTTATCCCGATATTGCCGTGCCCCTGGAGCTGGTGCCGCAGTTTACGATCGCCGCCAATTCCAACCAGAGCATCTGGGCCGATATCTATATTCCCAAAACAGCATCACGGGGGGTATACCAGGGAACCGTATTTATAAAGGAAAACGGAACAACGATTTATTCTATACCGGTGTCGCTGACAGTAAGGGATTTTGCCCTGCCCGATTATCCGTCAGCTCCGACCATGCTCTATTTAAGTAATGAAAACATTAATTATCGCTATCTGGGATCGGAATACATTGAACCGGGAACCAGTGATTACCAAAAATCTCTGGCGATCATAAATCGCCATTTCCAGGTTGCCCATCGCCATAAGATTTCCCTCATAGACAACTACATTGAGGTGAGCCAGATGAACGAGGCTTGGCGGGACAGGCTGAACGGAACCCTTTTCACAATGGCAAACGGGTATGACGGGCCCGGCATGGGGACAGGCAACAATGTTTACTCCATCGGTACTTACAGTTCATGGAACTGGGGTTCCTGGCAGGCGGATTCAAAGGCTGATATGTGGTCTAACACCAATGCCTGGGTGAACTGGTTCGATGCCCAGGCTTTTGTGACGTCTACCGAATATTTTTTATATCTCATTGACGAATCAGATGAGTATGCAACCCAAGAACAATGGGCCCAGTGGATGGATACCAATCCCGGATCAGGGAAAAAGATGATGTCCATGGCAACCATTTCAAATCCGACAGCCTGGGAAAACAGCATCCCATCCCTTGATATTCCAACGTCAGGCATTGCTTTGGGTATTACCAGCCTCTGGGAAAATGCAACCACCGCCCTGGTGCAGAATCCGGGAAAACGATTTTACTACTACAACGGGGCCCGCCCCGCCTCAGGAACCTTCTGCACGGAGGATGACGGTGTGGCGCTGCGTATCAATGGCTGGATACAGCATAAAAAGAAGATCGATCGGTGGTTTTACTGGGAGAGCACCTATTACGACAACTACCAAGGGGGGCAGGGCCAGACGGATGTCTTCACCAGGGCCCAGACCTATGGTGCCAAAGAACCGGGGCTTGATACTGAATTTGCCTTGGGAGAGTACGGCTGGAACTATACGAACGGCGACGGGGTTCTCTTTTATCCCGGTTCTGACCTTCACTATACCGGGCAGAGCTACGGGGTAGACGGCCCATTTGCTTCCCTGCGCCTGAAACACTGGCGCCGAGGCATCCAGGATGCCGACTACCTTGCCCTGGCCGATGCCGTGGATTCAGGAGCAACCCGTGCCATCGTTGAGCGCATGATACCAAAGGTGTTGTGGGAGTACGGTGTGGCAAATGAGGAAGATCCGACCTATGTTTATACCAATATCAGTTGGTCCATCGACCCGGATAAGTGGGAAGCGGCCAGAAAGGAATTGGCAGATATCATCGAAGGCGCTGTTCCCGGGGGGATAGATCCCACTCCGGAAATAAAAGCCAACGGCGGGGACGGTCCCTTGGTCATCTCCCATGGCGAGAACCTCACCTTCACTGTCTCCCTTTCCTGTGGGGACCACTGTGGAGGAAATGCGGATTGGTGGGTTGTGGAATTGGCTCCTTCAGAAGCTATCAACTACTTTGACCTATCCACAGGCTCAATGGTTGCGGGTCTCCTTCCAACATATCAAGGCCCTCTATTCGGCTTTGGCAGCGCACAGCTGTTGAATTCCTCTGATTTGTCAGCAGGCACTCACATTTTCTGCTTTGGTGTTGACCTGAATATGGACGGCTCATTAAATACCGATTCCCTA
>BS_KBA_SWE02_21mDRAFT_10000325_pt1 | contig 17392 bp, 19 predicted proteins | sample BalSeasSWE02_21m_FD_9196 | JGI IMG/M metagenome (IMG submission 9196)
TCAGCAGTTTCCCGGCTATCTCACTTACCGTTTTTCCCTCCGCCCGTCCCGCCATTTTTTCCATGGCCGGTTTCATAATCTTCCCCATATCTCTACCGCCTGAAAGGGAAAGGTCTGAAATTATTTCGGACAGGATCTGTTCTATTTCATCACGATTCAGCTGTTTCGGAAGGTATTCATATAGAATTTCAGCCTCTTTTTCCTCTTTCAGCCATAAATCTTCACGGCCTGCAGCCTTGAATTCCCCCGCAGCCTCTTTGTTTTTTCTAATCATGGAGGAAATATTTGAAAGAATCTCATCCTCCTTCAACTCCCTTCCCCATTTAACCTGTTCATTTTTCAGCTGAGATCTGAGCATTCTGAGAATGGAAAGCCGAACAGTATCCTTGGCCTTCATGGCTGTTTTAAGGTCTTCACTTATCCTATCCTGCAGCGGCATCATTCCTCCGATTTTCTATAAGTTAGGACGAACAGACGACATGTCAAGCGGATTTCTTTTCAGTGTCCCGCCTGCCGTCACAGACCTGTATTGCCTCCGAAAGATCCAGGCTGCCATCATAGAGGGCCCTTCCAGTGATCATGCCGACAACCCCGTGTTCTGCAAGGGGCAATATTTCCAGAACATCCGCCAACCCTGCTATTCCACCCGATGCAATGACCGGAACATCCACAGACTGAGCCAGGTATTTTGTAGCCTCCACATTACAGCCGCTCCGCATACCGTCTCGACGAATATCCGTATAGATAATCGCTGCAAGGTTTTCCTTTTCAAACTTCCCGGCAAGTTCGACCGGGCTCAAGGGAACATTTTCGGTCCAGCCCTCTAAGGCGACCCTTCCATCTTTTGCATCGATTCCTAAAATGATCTGCCCTGGAAACGCCTTGCAGGCATCGACCACAAACTCAGGATGCTTGCAGGCCGCCGTTCCCAATATTAAATATTGTATTCCCAGCTCAAAATATGCGGCCATCGTGGCCATATCCCTCACGCCACCCCCCAGTTCGACCGGGATAGGNACGGCCTCCACAATCCGCCGGATCACTCCCATGTTCACTGGCCTGCCTTGAACAGCACCATCCAGGTCCACGAGGTGCAGTCTTCGCGCGCCCGCATCAAACCATTTTAAGGCCATTTCCTCGGGATGATCCGAAAAGATTGTCTCTTCGGACATTTTTCCCTGCCTGAGTCTGACGCAACGCCCCTCTTTAATATCTATGGCTGGAATAACAAGCAAAGATCTACTCCTTCTTCTCTTCTTCGACAGGCTTCTCCTTTTTGGCAGGGGCGCCGGGTATTTCTTCAAGCAGCTTCTTTAATCCGATCATGGCCAGCTTTTCCGCCGTCAACCATTTGCCATTACTCTCGGCAAAAGTACTGTAATCGAACAAATTTTCCATCAAAGATTGTTGGGTCTTGTCATAACTGCCTTTCCACAGAACGACTCCGTCAGAAGATCTGACAAGCCACAGGTCAAAGGCAACGGAAGCGGGAAAATCCACAGCGTAGTCCGAACCCCGCCGATCCCTCCATCGATAAACATTGCCTCCCAGAACGGCGTCGGTCCCAAAGGTTTTCCCCACTTCTTCAATCATTTCAACTGCGCTCATCCCCATTTTCTTATCTGATCCCAGGATGCTCTCGAAAACCCCCCTCGCCTGTCCCGGTGGGATCATTTTCCACCGTTTATCTTCAAGAAGTCTTTCGTAGAGCTTGTCCGTCATCATCGTCGTCACCTCAACGAAAACGGGCTGGGCCATAAAAGCAGATCCCGTAACGGGGCTTCGGATAATATCAGGCAGTTCATTCTGACTCATGGCGGGGGTGAAGCCGACGACAACCACGCTTTCTGTGGCAGGAATGGTTGCCCCCCCCGTGGTGAGTGACTTCCCTGACTGACATCCAATGAAAGTCAGCCCTAAAAAAATGGATACCATCCATTGGACAAACTTTATCTTTGAAGCCGGCACTATGGGCATAATCCCTCCTATAATTATAGAATTCCTTTGGTTGAAGGCAGGATTCCGGCCAAGCGTTCTTCTACGGTTGCGGCCTGGTCCATGGCCCTGCCAAAACCTTTAAAAATCGCTTCTGAAATATGATGAGGTTCTTCTCCTGCAAGCAGATCGATATGCAATGTCATACCCGCATGGATGGTCAAAGCCCGGAAAAATTCCTTGACCAGGCCCATGTCAAATGTGCCGGAAGTGCCCTTTGGGAAAGCTACCCTGTAGGCAAGAAATGGGCGATTGGAAAGATCTATAACAACCCTCGCCATGGCTTCGTCCATAGGGATGGTTGCCTCTCCATACCGCTTGATTCCTTTCCTGCTCCCAAGAGCTTTGTTGAAGGCCTGTCCGAGGCAGATACCCAGATCTTCCACCGTGTGGTGATCATCAACCTCTCTGTCGCCTCGGGCTTTCAATTCCAACTTCATCAAACCATGGGCGGTCATAAGATCCAGCATGTGATCCATGAAACCAATGCCGGTATCCACAACCGATGGCCCGCCCTCATCCAGATTCAACTGGAGCAAAATCTCAGTCTCTCTGGTCTTTCTTTCAATCTTAGCTGTTCGCATGATCCTGTAGCCTGTATTCTGCATTGGTTCCGATAAGGAAGGATTATAGGTGGATTATCTGCCGCGCGCAGATAACATCAAAAAAAGATGGTGGAGATGGGGGGACTCGAACCCCCGGCCTATACGTTGCGAACGTATCGCTCTCCCACCTGAGCTACACCCCCACATTGGTGTTTTGGGAAGAAATACCAATACTTTTCACACTCGATGGAGAAGCAGCTTCCCCAAAAAGTTGAACAATATTTCAATTTAATTGATTATTGTAATTCAGTTCTTTTATTAAATCAACGATTTTTTTGAAGGGAGAACGNCCCCATCCTGTTTCTGGGTTGTAACAGCAGNCATAGCCAACTNGGCCTGAAAACGTATGGAATCTCCGCAGCGGATTTTTCCACCCTCGANCACACGGGCAAAGATTCCTTCCCGCGGCATAATGCAATCCCCAGCGAGATAATANATGGCGCATTTATTGTGGCATTCCTTCCCTTTCTGGGTAATCTCCACCTGGGCGNAATCCCCCAGGTTCAATAAGGCGCCCACCGGAATTGTCTCCCAGTCAATACCTCTGGTGGCTATATTTTCCGCAAAATTTCCAAAAGTGACATCCAGGCCCCGGTCACGGGCCTTTTCGATGCTTTCGGCAGATAAAAAACTCACCTGTCGGTGCCAGTTTCCAGCATGGGCATCCCCGTCAATTCCATGTTCTCGAACAAGATAAGCCTCTTCTACAGGCACTTTGGGTGTTCCTTTTTTTCTGCTACTGGCAATAGAGACAATTTCCATCGATTAAACCTTCCTCCTCACTTTTGCGCCATTTATTCTTGGCGATCTTTTCGCTGTGCGCAAACGGTTTTATTTTTTCTTTCCGGTTCAGCTCCTTCGCCATGGAAGGAACCATTCCTTCCCCGTTGGATAATCCCCGACAACGTGGCCGAATCAAGTTTGTCATACATGGCCTTGGTGGCCTCTTCCCAGACATCGCGCGTCAGACAGTAGTCCGTTCTATCGCATAATTCAGGGCTCTCAATACAATTGATCAGGTCTATACCTCCCTCTAAAATTCTTACGATGTCTCCAACGGTGATTCTGTCGGGAGAACTGGCCAGCATGTGTCCTCCCTTCGGTCCCCGAAAGCTTTTTATAAAGCCTGCTTTTTTTAAAGGAATAATGAGCTGTTCTAAATACTTGATTGAAATATTTTCCCGTCTTGAAATTTCACTGATCTGAACAGGACCTTCATCGAAATGTTTTGCCAGATCCAGCATCATTCTGGTCCCATAACGACTCCTGGTGGATAATTTCATGTCAGCATCTCCTGCTCGGGCTTGGTTCTAACGTGGTCCATTAGATTTATTCTCTTAATCATAATCTTAATCTTAATCATAATCTTAATCTTAATCATAATCGGGCAGCTCTAAAATAGGCTGTAAAAGAGTAAGATTATGATTACGGTTAAGATTATGACCTTCCGAATGTACTCTCGACTAATTGGATCAGGTGGGCGAAATTAGAACCAAGCCCAAAAATATTATTCTCTACTATTTCGATATACTTTAGCTCTGCAAAAAAGAGTTGTCAAGAGAGAGGGGTTTACTTTTAGGCGATAAAAAGCTAAAATAGTTCATACTGGAAATAACCGCTTTATTCAAAAAGGGGAAACTATGGATCAACCTATCAAGCAATATTGGGATATCCGCCTCGGCCTTGTAAAAGAAGCATTAGAGAAAAACAACTTCGAGGTATTCATCGCGCAAGATCCACTTGAAGCAAGCAATCTCGCCCTTGAAAGAATCATCCCCCGCACAGGGGCAAAAACCATCTCGTGGGGCGGATCCATGACCTTTGTGGCCACGGGCATTTATGATGCACTCAAAAACAGAAGCGACCTTGAAATCATTGATACGTTCACAAAAAACATTCCCCCTGATGATGCCCTTGAACGGAGAAGGAGAGCACTTCTCTCAGATCTTTTCATCACGGGGACAAACGCGTTGACTGAAACAGGGGAGCTCATAAACCTTGACATGTACGGCAATCGTGTGGCAGCCATCACCTTCGGGCCGAGGAATGTCCTCATCCTTGCGGGAAGAAACAAGATCGTACCTGACCTTGAACGGGCAATGTTGCGTATCAAGGAATATGCAGCCCCCGCAAATGCCATGCGGCTGGACAAGAAAACGCCGTGCGTAAAAACCGGATTCTGCGAGGAATGCAGTAGTCCAAATCGCATTTGCAATTCGTGGACCATAACACAGAAATCTTTCCCTAAAAACAGGATCATCGTCATCTTGATCAACAAAGATATGGGATTGTAGCATTGAAAAGGAGAAAACCGTGAGCGAAGAAAAAGATAAGGCCGTTCAGGAGTTCATGGAAGAAATCGCAGATGATCTTGGGTATACGCCAAAAAGAGAAAAACGAGCAATTCATGAACGGCTGACGGATTTCGGGTGGGTGAAGAAATCCGTCATTTTCGCGGGTGCAGGCGTTATCTTATTGATACTGATAATCGTCGGTTTTTCAACAATGGGCAGCAAAATCTCCAGAGATGATCTTGCTCCCATGCAAGGGGAGCTCGAAGAGCTCAAAGAAAGAATCATCGCACTGGAAGGTGTGGAAAGGCGTCTTTCTCTGCTTGAAAAACAGACGGAGAAATCGATTCAAACCGCTGCCGACAGCGGCCCGACGATCGAAAACAGAAAAGGAAACCGTGCCGGCGGAAAGATCTATCATACGGTACGCAAAGGAGATACCCTTTCAGATATCGGGAAAAAATATGGCATTTCAGCACAAAGATTGTGCCAACTCAATGGGATGAATATGAAACAAACGCTCAGCTTAAGGCAGAAACTTCTTGTGAAAAATTAATCTGGATTATGAAAGGAGCAAAACATGACCTACCAACTTACAGAAGAGCAGCAGATGCTCAAAGATACCGTTTCCCGCATTGCAAAAGAACAGATTGCGCCGGGGGCGGCCCTGCGCGATGAGGAGGCAAAATTCCCATGGGATATGGTGGATGTCCTTCGGGAAAACGGCCTTTTCGGGGCCGATTTTCCGGAGAAATACGGTGGTTCGGAAATGGGACTGTTTTCTCTCTGTCTGATCATCGAAGAGATCGCAAAAGTCTGTGCATCCACTTCGGTCATTCTCCTTGTCCATGAACTGGGAACCATGCCCATCATGTTAGCGGGGAACGATGAACAGAAAGCCAGATATTTCCCGAAGCTGGCATCGGGGGAAAACCTTATTGCCTTCGGCCTTACGGAACCCAACGCAGGGTCCGATGTTTCCGGCCTGAGAACAAAAGCCGTCAAGGATGGCGATGAATACGTGCTGACCGGAACCAAGATGTTTATTTCCCATGCAGACGTGGCGGACGTCATCTGCATTGCCGCCAGAACGGACACCGCCCTGCCCGGGCCCAAGGCAACGGGAATTTTCATTGTGGAAAAGGGCACTCCCGGCCTCAGCATAGGAAAACACGAAAACAAGATGGGCATTCGAGGATCATCCACAGTGGAAATTATCCTGGAGGATGTACGCGTTCCCGCATCCAATATCCTGATGGGNGAAGACAAAGGTTTTTCCATTCTCATGAAAACCCTGGACATCACAAGAATCCCGGTGGCCGTTCAGGCCGTGGGTATTGCGCAGGGCGCCCTCGACTATGCGGTTCAATACACAAAGGAAAGAACCCAGTTCGGAAAACCTATTTTTTCCTTTCAGGGACTGCAGTGGATGATGGCCGATATGGCAACCCAGGTGGAAGCAGCCAGGCAGCTGACCTACAAGGCAGCAGCCTCTTTTGAACGCCTGCCCAAAAATCTGGACAGGGTGCCCAAGGAGATGATCAGGAGCAGCGCGATGGCAAAGCTCTTCGCCGCCGATACCGCCATGAAAGTAACCACGGACGCGGTCCAACTACTGGGTGGATACGGTTATGTGAAGGAATACCCTGTAGAAAGGATGATGCGTGATGCCAAGATCACACAGATTTATGAAGGAACGAGCCAGGTACAGAAGATCATCATAGCCGGTACGCTTTAAAGGAAACTTCGTTTCCCGTTGACAGTTTACGGTTTCCAGTTGCCAGTTCTCCCGTCCCCAAGCTCCAGCGTGGGAATGAATAGATTTCTGTTTGATCGGCAACGGTTCAAAAAAGCGTTTGCTTGAATCGTGAGATTGGTTAATAAAAAGCCCCATCCCTGGAAGTGGGTGGGGCTTTTTCATGAACACCGCCTCGGCGGAATTCCCATTAGGTATCAGGTGTCAACGCAAACCGGTACTCAGAATCCGATAACTGGCAACCGGTAACCGGTAACCGGTAACCGTCAACCAAACGCAGTAGACAATATTCAGGGTAGTTCTTTTAACCAGGAACCGTCGGTAAACCATTTCGCCCTCAAGGCCTCCAGCTCTCCGGATCCCTCAAGCATGCCAAAGAAATTCTGCACCCAGTTCAACAGGAGGGGATCATTTCCCGGCAGGGCAACACCGATCGGCTCGAAAGTCAATGGTTTCACAAGAGAGGCCAACCCTTCCTCCGGATAACGCAGAACGGAAATCAAACAGATGGGATAATCGGCAACCATGGCATCGACTTTGCCGTCAATGACCAGGGCGACAGCGGCATCGTAGTCAAGCGCTAAAACAAGCTGAGCTTTGGGAAGCAGTTTTTCCACAAAGATCTGGCTTGTTGAACCTTTCAGGGCCGTCAGCGATGTCTGGGGCGTATTGATATCTTCCGTGTTGGTCGCAGCTGCGATCGTATTCTTCTTGGTCAGGATCGATTTTCCCGAGATAAAATAGGGACCCACAAAGGCCACTTCCAGATTTCTCTTGGGAGTAATCGTCATATCGGACATGACCATATCCACGTCGCCCCTTTCAAGGGCCGACAACAGTTCGACAAAAGGCATGGCGGCCAGTCTCAGCTTGACGCCCATGGCCGACGCCATCATCAATGCGAGGTCCGGTTCCAGTCCAATTACCTGGCCGCTTTTTGTGGTCATATTCAAGGGGGGCATGGTTCCCGCCGTCCCCACGACCAGTTCTCCCCTTTTGAGGATTGCTTCAATCCCTGCTGAAACAGGGGCCTTTACAGGAGGTTCTCCGGTATGAACGCAGGCGCCAAAAATGGACAGTACAAACAACAACGTCACAAAAACTACAATTCTTTTCATCATTCTCTCCCTGTTATTTCTTGTTCAAACTGGTAAATGAGGTCAAAACAGCTCCGTACAGCGGACCCATCGGTTATTTTTCTTTTTTAAGAAGTGCTTCCTTGGCTTCCTTGTATTGATCTTCCGTAATTGCTCCCTGCTGATATGCCTTATCCAGGTCCATCAACTCCTGCCCCAGAGTACTGGTTCGTGTTGTGGTCTTCACCTCTGCCTTTCCGCCCCCGCACCCGGCAAGCCCCCCTGCGAGAAAAAGGATTGAGAGAATCAAACATATTCTTAAAAACCGCATTTCATTTCCCCCGTCAATGTTACCAATAAAAAAACATGCCCCCCGAGAAAATCCGTCCCAAAAACATCAAGGCAACGTATCCAGTATCGTCCATTGCGCATAAATTATCAAGAAAATTTATCAGAAATTCAGATATTCTTAGTTCTCTGAGCGACGTTCAACAAATTTCTTGACACCTCGAATAGGTGAATGATAAAAAATTTGGTTCGAGTGATCAAACTATGAGAGGGACCTTTTCATATGGATATTCTGATTCAAGTCGTCATTACAGGCTTGGCAACCGGCGGGCTGTATGGTTTAATAGCACTCGGCTTCGTTCTCATATACAAGGCCACCAGCGTCCTCAATCTGGCCATGGGGGAGTTTATGACCCTCGGCGCGTTTGTTTGTTTCACCATCCTCACCCAGATCAAAGCCCCATTTTATCTGGCACTTCTCCTGACCCTCGCAGCTGCCATCCTTCTGGGGATCGTGGTAGAGAGGCTGGTGCTGAGACCGCTGATCGGAGAACCAATCATTTCAGTGATTATGGTCACTATCGGGCTGGGTGTTATCCTCAAAGGCCTTATCTATATGATCTGGACACCCACCTTTCGAAATTTTCCCGAGATCTTCCCCCCTGAGCCCCTTGATCTCTCCTTTGCCGTAGTCCCGTCCGGGCTCTGGTGGGGTTTTGTGTTTGCGATTATCGGCACCACGGCATTCCTCCTCATCTTCAAGTTCTCCCGCACCGGCGTGGCCATGAGGGCCGTGGCCAGCGATCAGCAGGCGGCCCTTTCCATGGGCATCAGCGTCCGATGGGTGTTTGCCATAGCCTGGTGTTTCGGAGCCATGGCCGCGGTAATAGGGGGGATTGTTATCGGAAACATCAGCGGCATCAGCGTGTATATGGGAGATATCGGGCTGAAGGTACTGGCCGTAATTATCCTGGGGGGTCTCGACAGCATCGGGGGGGCCATCCTGGCCGGGTTCATTATCGGGATACTCGAAAATTTGACAGGCCTTTACATAGACCCGCTTGTAGGGGGAGGGGCCAAGGATGTAGCGCCCTTTTTTATCCTGGTATTCATTCTCATGATTCGGCCCTATGGCCTGTTTGGCAAACAGCTTATTGAAAGGGTCTGACGATGAGATGCGGCGATTTTAAGGAAACCTATATCCAAGACGAGGAGATCTTTCAGTCTCTTTTTGTAAAATTCTGGCTGTGCCTACTCTTTCTGTTTCTTCTGGCCTTTCCCTTCATGGCCAACGCCTACCTGCTCTATATGGCCAACATGATCGGCTTTGCCATCATCGGGGCCGTAGGCCTGAACCTACTCACCGGATTTACCGGGCAGATCTCCCTGGGCCATGCCGCCTTCCTGGGAGTGGGGGCCTATACCTCGGCAATCCTGGTTACCCGCCTGGGTTTTTCCTTCTGGCTTTCGATTCCCTGTGCAGGCCTTGTGGCGGCCCTGGCCGGATTAATTATCGGCATTCCTTCCCTTCGCGTCAAAGGACTCTATCTTTGCATCGCCACCCTCGCAGCCCAGTTTATTTTCGAATTCATCTTCACCCGGTGGGAATCCATGACCAAGGGAATCACCGGCATTCACATCCCTCCCCCAACCATCTTTGGTTTCGCATTCAAGACTGAAAAGGACTTCTACTGGATTACCCTCTTTTTTGTGGTGTTAGCTGTCGGCTATGCCAGAAACCTGATTCGTTCGCGAACCGGGAGGGCCTTTATCGCCATTCGCGACCGGGATCTTTCAGCCGAAATTATCGGGATCAATCTGTTCAGATACAAGCTCAGTGCCTTTGCCATAAGCTCTTTTTATGCCGGTGTGGCCGGGGCACTGTGGATGACCTTTCTCAAGGTGGTAACTCCGGACCATTTCCCTTTCATCCTGAGCATCCAGTACCTGGCCATGATTATTGTCGGGGGCCTGGGGAGTGTTCTTGGCTCTATTTTCGGCGCCATATTCATCACCATGACGCCTGAACTCCTCAACTATCTGTCGGAGATCGTAAAGGCCATCGCTCCTGGGCATGAAGAGATCTTCGTCCCCATGAAAGAGGTGATTTTTGGCGTTCTCATTGTCTTTTTTCTCATCTTCGAGCCCAGGGGGCTGGCTGAAATCTGGAACCGGATAAAGGTGTTTTTCAGGCTGTGGCCATTTTCTTATTAACGCAGTCTGCCTGAAAGGAGGTGATCTGAGGCCGTTTTCAGAGGGAAAATTTAACAAGGGGAGTCTGGTCCCTGGCCGTCACCGGCAGAAAATGGGACCAGAAGTTCATTATCCAGGCCCGGGTTTCGGGGGCCTGCTTTTTACTAATCAGGGAGGAGAGATATGACAAAGAAAATTAGTTTCATTATTTTTTGTTCTATGATGATAATGGGGTTGTTTTGCATCAACACAACCATGGCCCAGGAGGAACCCACCATCTGCGGGGTGCATCCGTTCACAGGCCGCTTTGCCTTTGCAGGCATTCACGGCGCGGATGCCATGGAAGATGCCATAGCCATGGCCAATGAAGAAGGAGGGGTCAACGGAAAACAGATCAAGTATTTCTGGGCCGATGGGGAATATAAGAATGACGTGGGCATTGCCGCCTTCAAGCGCCTCTACGCCCAGCACAAACCCCAGGCCATGTGGGGACAGAGCACGGGCATGACCGAGGCCTTGGGTCCGGAGATCAAAGACCGTTACAAAGTCCTGTACTCTGCCTATACCTTTGCCGAGACGGCTGCCGACCCTGCGAAGAACCCATACCTCTTCATTGCCGGACCCACCTATGTGGAGCAGTTCGGGATACTTTTGAAATACATCGCCAAGCAGAAACCCGGGGCCAACATCGCCTTCTTTTACAGCGACACCGAGTTCGGGCGTGAACCGATCCCGGCCGGCCGCGAGATCTGCAAGAAACTGGGCCTCAACCTGGTTGCGGAAGAGATTGCCAAGGTAGGGGGCGTTGACATCTCCACTCAGGTACTGGACATGAAGCGGAAAAAAGTGGATTACTGCATTTTCCAGGGGTTTGTCACCAGCCCGATTACCGCAGTGATGAAACAGGCCAAAGATTACGGATTAAAATGCCAGTTCATGGGGACCTTCTGGTCAACCGAGAAACACCTGCTGGACCAACTGGGACCATTGGCGGATGAATATGTGGGCGTTACGGCCTATTCCTATTACTACCAGGATGAATACCCGATGATCAAAAAGATTCGTGCCTGGACCGAAAAACATCACCCAAAAACGGCTGCCTATCGTTCCCAGGCCTATATGCAGGTCTTCATGGGCACACAGCTCATCATCGAGGCCTTCCGGCTTGCAGACAAGACCGGTTCCATCAGCGGGGAAAATCTCGCCAAGGCCCTTCAGACGATCAAGGATTTTAATGTAGGCGGGCTCATGCCCCCGGTAACCATGAAAAACAACAGCATCCCCATGGGAAGGATCGTGCGGGGCAATTCAAAGACCATGCAGTTCGATCCAATTTCCGACTGGATATCGCTGGATTAGAGTAACAGCTCAATGAATGAGGCAACCCTGACCTGGAAACTCCTTGTTCGGAATTTTGGCGTCAGCCTTTTTTTATAACCGGTCCATCTCTACGATTCTCCTGTCCTTATAAACGCACTGGACAGGAGAATCTTGACTCATGAGATTGCTTTTATGAACATATTAACGCTTCCAGCCCTGTTGCATCGGAATGCCGAAACATATGGCGATTCCCGTGTGGCCATTCGGGAGAAGGAATACGGGATCTGGCAACCGGTCACCTGGAGGGGCTATTACGAAAACGTGCGTGATTTCGCTCTGGGACTCCACTGTTTGGGCTTTAAGCCGGGGGACAAGTTAGCCTATGCCGGAGACAACCGTCCCGAGGGACTGTATTCAGAAGTGGCGGCCCAGTCCCTGGGCGGGGCGATTGTTGGGGTCTACCCGGACAGCCACCTGGATCAGGTGGAATACGTCCTGAATCATTCCGATGCCATTTATGTGGTGGCCGGCGATCAGGAACAGGCCGACAAGGTGCTGGACATCAAAGAGAAATGCCCCCTCGTACAAAGGGTGATCGTGGATAATCCGAAGGGAATGCGGCGCTACGATGATCCGATCCTCCTGTATTTTGAGGATATCCAGAAACAGGGCCGCAGGTTATTTGAAAAAGAACCGCATCTTTTTGAAGAGATGTGGCGCAAGGTCACACCTGATGACGTGGGCATGATCAACTATACATCCGGGACGACCGGGCTCCCCAAGGGGAGCATGATTACCCAGAAAAACATGTATTGCGTAGCCAGGGCCCAGGATACGGTAGATGCGGCCGAACCCAGCTTCGAATACATGTCATTTCTTCCCTTTCCCTGGATCGGCGAACAGGAATTCGGTGTCTATTGGTCGCTCTACAAGGCCTTTACCGTCAATTTCCCGGAGAAGGTGGAGACCGTCCAGGAAAATCTCCGGGAGATCGGTCCCCATATCATACTGGCGCCTCCCCGCATATGGGAGCGCATGTGCTCGGACATCCAGGTAAAGATCCAGGATGCCGTATGGATCAAACGGCTCGTGTACAAAGCCTTTCTGCCCGTTGGCTACCGAATGTCCGAATTTAAGTTGAAAAAGAAAAAACCCCCTTTTCACTGGAAGCTCCTGTATGGACTCGGCTATCTTTTTCTCTTTCGTGCACTCAAAAACTACCTTGGTCTCGCCAGGCTCAAACACGTGTACACCGGGGGCGCCCCGCTCGGGCCGGAGATCTTTCAGATGTTCCAGGCCTTAGGCGTGAACATCAAACAGGCCTACGGCATGACCGAGCAGACCGCGGCGTCCATCATCCATCGCACGGACGATATCCGTCTGGACACGGTGGGACAACCCCTGCCTGGAATTGACTTCAAAGTATCGGATACCGGGGAACTCCTCTCGCGTGGGCCCACCATCTTCAAGGGGTACTACAAGAACCCTGAGGCCACGGCAGAGGCCCTTAAGGACGGATGGTTTCATTCGGGAGATGCAGCACTCATTGAAGACGATGGGCACATCATTATTATCGATCGTATGTCGGATGTAATGAAACTGGCCGATGGGAGCAAATTCTCGCCGCAGCTTATCGAAAACAAACTGAGGTTCAGCCCCTACATCGTGGATGCCGTGGTCATAGGCCAGGAACGCCCGTTTATTACGGCCATGATCGCCATCGATATGTCCAATGTGGGAAAGTGGGCGGAAAACAACCAGATCCCCTATACCACGTTTACGGACATCTCCCAGAAAGAAGAGACCTATGACCTCATTGCCCGGGAAGTGGCCAAGACCAATGAGTCCCTGCCCAAAGTGGCAAAAATCAAGAAATTTGTACTCCTCTACAAAGAGCTTGATGCGGATGATGATGAATTGACACGGACCCGCAAGGTAAGGCGAAAGTTTGTTACTGAAAGATATAAAGGACCTGATTGATGCCTTGTACGGAGATGAAGAGGTGTTAAACGTGGAGGCAGATATCCGTTATCAGGACGGAAAAGGTTTCCGCATGAAGACGGTCGTCAGAGTCAAGCAAGTTGAACCTATGGAATAAAGTCTGAGCATGAAAACGAAAGAAGACTATCAGCTTCAAGTCAAAGATATCCACCTCAGTTTTGGTGGGATCATGGCCTTGAACGGCGTGACGACCGGGGTCAGGAAGGGGGAGATCTTTTCCATTATAGGCCCCAACGGGGCGGGCAAGACCTGCCTCTTAAACTGTATCAATCGATTCTACCATCCTGAAAGAGGGACCATCCTTTTTGAAGGTCGGGACATCTCCCGGATGAAGCCGCACAAGATCGCTGGAATGGGGATCGCACGAACATTTCAAAACGTGGAGCTCTTTGCTCACATGACCGTTTTGGACAATATCAAGCTGGGCGCACATGTGCATTTAAAATCGGGATTCCTTTCCGGAGGGATCTATTACGGAAAGTCACGAAACGAGGAGTTGCAGCTCCGCAAAGAGATAGAAGAGAAAATTATAGACCTGCTCGAAATCGAACCCATCCGAAAGCAGGTGGTTCACACCCTCCCTTACGGACTCCAGAAGCGTGTGGAATTGGCCCGCGCCCTGGCCATGAAACCGAGGGTTCTCCTCCTCGATGAACCTGCCACCGGGATGAACCTGGAAGAAACCGAAGATATCGCCCGCTTTATCCTGGACATCAACGAAGAATGGGGAATTACCATTATTCTGATCGAGCACGACATGGGGGTAGTCATGGACATCTCCGACCGAATTTGCGTCCTCGATTTCGGCCTGAAAATCGCGGAGGGAAAACCCCAGGAGATCCGGCATGATGAAAACGTCATTAAGGCCTATCTCGGAGAAGAGGACATCACATACTCCAGGTTAGGGGCGTAGCCTATGGAACCACTGCTTGTCGTCAACAACATTGAAGTCATTTATCACAATGTCATCCTTGTGCTAAAGGGCATGTCTCTTCAGGTGGAGGAAGGCCGGATTGTGGCGGTCCTGGGCAATAACGGGGCCGGCAAAACCACCACCCTGAAGGCCATTTCCGGCTTGCTCAAATCGGAAGATGGCGCTGTTACCGACGGGCAGATCCATTATAAGGGAGAACGCATCGACCGAAAATTCCCGGAAGAGATCGTACGCAAGGGAATTTTTCAGGTCATGGAAGGAAGACGGGTATTTGAGGACCTGTCTATTGACGAGAACCTCATAGCCGGTGGTCACACAAACAGAAGTCGGCGCAGGATGAAGGAAGACATCCGGAAAGTGTACGAACTTTTCCCCCGATTGCAGGCGCGAAAAAACGTCCTTGCAGGGTATATCAGCGGAGGGGAGCAGCAGATGCTGGTCATTGGGCGAGGCCTCATGTCTACGCCCACTCTCATGCTTCTGGACGAACCGTCCATGGGGCTTTCCCCACTCCTGGTTTCCGAAATCTTCAAAATCATTCAGCAAATCAACCGAGATGAAGGAGTGAGCATCCTCCTGGTGGAGCAGAACGCCCGTCTGGCCCTCTCCATTGCGTCCCATGGATATGTAATGGAAAACGGCCGCATCGTCCTGGATGACACCGTAGAAAAACTTAAGGAGAATGCCGACGTAAGGGAATTCTATCTGGGCCTCACCGAAGTTGGAAAAAAGAAGAGCTATCGCGACGTGAAACACTACAAGAGAAGGAAACGCTGGCTTACCTGACCGGTTTTAAATTCAAAAGACATTTTATCGCTTATTTACTTACTGTCGGACAAGACGCCGGGGGAGGAGACAATGGGAGTATGGCATAAAACCGGATGTGTACTGTGTGCGCAGAACTGCGGGCTGGATGTGCTGGTTGAAAACAACCGCATGATCCAAGTAAAACCGGATAAATCCAATCCGCGCAGTCAGGGCTACGCCTGCCGCAAGGGACTAAACGTCCTCTATCACCAGTACCCGGAAGACCGACTGACCCAGCCGTTGAAGCGCGTGGGAGACTCCTTTAAGCCTGTTTCCTGGGACACTGCCATCTATGAAATCGCCGCCAGAATGCGCGAACTGGTCGACCGTCATGGTCCACGCTGTCTGGCCTATATGGGCGGCAGCGCCCAGGGCGGCCACATGGAGGCGGCCTTCGGTTTGAGTGTTCTCAGGGCCATGGGTTCCCAGTATTTTTATTCGTCCGCCGGCCAGGAGTTCTGCGGTTCCTGGTGGGTCACCGGAAGGGTATTCGGAAAACAGTACAATATTGCCGGGCCCGACGAACACAAATCAGAGATGCTGGTCGCCTGGGGCTGGAACGGCATGCAGAGTCACCAGATGCCCCGGGCCCCGAAGGTGTTAGCGGAGTTTTCCAGAGACCCGAACCGGCTTCTGGTGGCCATCGATCCACGCAAGAGCGAGACAGCCGCCCTGGCCGATATCCACATTCCCGTGCGACCCGGCGCCGACGCCCTTTTGATGAAGGCCATGATTGCCATTATCTTGAGCGAAGGCTGGGAAGCCGGGGAATACCTGGATCAAAACGTCGAAGGCTGGGACAGAATCAAATCCTGGTTTACGGATTTTGATGCGAAAAGTGCGGTCCGGGTTTGCCGGGTCGATTATGAACGGGTTCGGGAATTGTGCCGTTTGATGACCACGAGGCGCTGGAGCGTGCATACCGACCTGGGGATTTACATGGGACGGCACAGCACCCTCAATTCCTATTTCGTGCACATCCTGGGTGCGGTTTGCGGCATTTTCGGGGTACGGGGCGGCAACGTGATTCCCGGCATGGTCATGCCCATGGGATTTCACGCCGACGAACGCAACCCAAAGACCTGGCGCACCGTCACAACCAATCTACCGCCTGCGGCAGCCGGATCATTTCCGGCGGCAGCCATGCCCGAAGAAATTTTAAGCGAACACCCCGACCGCCTGCGCTCGGTCCATGTAAGCGCCTGCAATCCGCTGCGCGCCTACCCAGATACCACCGCCTATGAGAACGCTTTCAGTAAACTGGACCTGCTGGTGGTCAACGATATGGTCATGAGCGAAACCGCCAGACTGGCACATTATGTGCTGCCCTGCCGCACCTACTATGAGTCCTGGGATGCCACATTTTTTCCCTGGACCTACCCGGATGTCTATTTTCAGCTGCGACGACCCATTGTGGAGCCCCCACCCCAGTGCCTCGAAGCCGCCCAGATTCATACCCTGCTGGCCGAAAAACTTGGATTGATCCCCGAAATTCCGGAGGCGCTCCAGCAGGCGGCCGGGGGGAACCGCCTGAACTTTGGGGCGACCTTGATGCAATGGGCCGGGACCGAACCCGGGGCCATGGCCGGCATGCCGTTTGTGCTGGCCAAAACCCTCGGAAGAGAGTGGGACAGCGCCGCCAAAGCCGGCCTGTGGGGACTGCTGATGACCGCGCCGAAAATGTTTCGCGAAAATGCCGCAAGGGCCGGCTTTGCCCCCGGCATGGACCAGGGGGATCGAATTTTTCAGGCACTTCTGGACACCCCCGAAGGGCTATCGGTAGGACGGGCTGATCTGGAAAATCCCATGGACAGCATCAAGACACCATCGGGCAAAATCGAAATCCACATTCCTGAACTGCAAGAACAGGCCAGGTTGCTGGATGCCGCAAGCGAGTCTGAAGATCTGAAGCTGCCGGCCGAATTTCCCCTGATCCTCAACGCCGGCAGGCATATGAAATACAATGCCAACACCCTCATGCGCAATCCCGAATGGAACAAAGGCCATCGGGCCTGCACGGTGGCCCTCAACCCGGCTGACGCAGATGCGCTGAGCCTGACCGACGGTCACCAGGTGCGTGTAACCACTTTGGCCGGCAGTGAGGTGGGTGAGCTTCAAATCAGCGA
>BS_KBA_SWE02_21mDRAFT_10000326_pt1 | contig 17379 bp, 14 predicted proteins | sample BalSeasSWE02_21m_FD_9196 | JGI IMG/M metagenome (IMG submission 9196)
TAAATTTAACAACGCTATTGATGGGTTGATGTATATTAGAATATCTGATATTCCTGAAAGTACTGTAAAACCTGTTATGGAAGAATTTCAGGCTGAATTGGAAAATAGCTTAGAAAACGGAAATAATGAAATTGAAACTGAAAAAGACATTAAACTTTAATAGGTTCTAAAACCATTCCTTTTTATTGATTTGGTACATATAAACAAACTCTTCATCAGTTTTTGTTAAATAAATAATACCTTCAATTAAACCAATAAGTCCTGTTATTCCTCCACCAATTCCGCAAGTTATTATCGTAATTACCAACATAATAATGCCTTGATTTGTATAGCCAAGCACAAATTTGTGTACCCCAAAGGCACCTAAAAGAATGCCTAAAATCCCTGCAATTACGCGTTTACTTTCTTCGCTGCTTTTTGGAACAATATGCCCGTTTTCATCAATTATTTCCATAACTATTTTAGTTTGAACAATAAAATTATGAAATTTTATAGAAATGCAGCATCAATTGGCTCCCAAAGTTCAATTTTATTTCCATCAGAATCTAAAATCCAGGCAAATTTACCATACTCATATTCTTCAGTTTCGCCAATAATAGTAACACCTTCTGTTTTTAATTTAGCTATAAGTTCATTTAAATTAGGAACCCGGTAATTAAACATAAAATCTTTTTTTGAAGGTTCAAAATAGGTAGTATCACTTTTAAAAGGGCTCCACTGTGTGCTTGCTTCTTTTTCGTTTTTATCTTTCCACCAAAAAGTACATCCGTAATCGTCAATATTAAATCCTAAATGACTTTTATACCATTCTTTTAATTTTGAAGGGTCTTCAGTTTTAAAAAATAAGCCACCAATTCCAGTTACTCTTTTAACCGTTTCAATAGGTTTTATATTTTCGTCTGAATAAAAAATATTTTCAACTTTATCTACAATTGTTTGTGCTAATTTTACTTTCGATTCCATTGTCCAACCTGCAACATGAGGTGAAAGTAATACGTTTTCTGCATGAATTAAATATTCAAAAGCTTCGGGTAAATTATCATTTTCAAATAAATTTTCAAAAGATAATTTCTCGTATTCCAAGACATCTAAGCAAGCGCCTAATACTTTTTTACTAATAAGTGCTTCAACCAAATCGTCAGTAACAACTGCTGATCCTCTAGCAGTATTAATTAAATAAAAAGGCTTTTTAAAATTTTGAATAAATTGGGTGTTCACCATATTATGAGAAAGTTCATTAAAAGGTGTGTGTAAACTTAAAATAGTTGTTTTTTCTTGTAATTCTTCTAATGAAACTTGTTTGCAATTTTCATCACCAACACCATTTTTAATATCGTAACAAAGCACTTCAACGTCAAAACCTTTTAATTTTTTAGCGAAGGCTTTACCCATATTTCCGTAACCAATAATTCCAACAGTTTTTCCATCTAATTCAATACCTCTGTTGGCTTCACGCAACCATTTCCCTTGTCTGATTTCTAAATCAGCTTTTTTAATGTTATTAAACAATGACAATAACATTCCTAAAGTATGTTCTCCTACTGCATTTCTGTTGCCCTCAGGTGCTGCAATTAAATGAATTCCCCTTTTTTCAGCATATTCCACATCGATGCTTTCAAGTCCCGCACCAACACGAGCAATAAATTTTAAATTGGTGGCTTTTTCTATAAACTGCTGATCAATTTTAAATCGACTTCTTATAACAATACCATCGTAATTTCCAATTTTTTCTTCAATTTGTTGTTTGGTTGAAGTATAATCTTCATCACAATTACATCCCAGTTTTTCTAAACCAGTTTGAAGTATTTTATGGTTGGTATCTATTAAAAGTACCTTCATTAATATTGTTCTTTTTTATTTGGAAAATCTTTGCTTTTTACATCGGTGATATAACTTTCAAAAGCGTTAGTCATATCGGTATATAAATCTAAATAGCGGCGCAAAAATCGTGGATGAAATTCGTGCGTCATTCCAAGCATATCGTGCGTAACTAAAACTTGTCCGTCAACGCCATTTCCAGCACCAATTCCAATTACAGGAATTGATAAACTTTCAGCAACTTCTTGGGCTAATTTTGCAGGAATTTTTTCAACAACTATAGCAAAACAACCCAATTCTTCTAGTAATTTTGCATCAGATTTTAACTTATTAGCTTCTTCCTCTTCTCTGGCTCTAACCGTAAAAGTTCCAAATTTATAAATAGATTGCGGGGTTAAACCTAAATGTCCCATAACAGGTATTCCGGCAGTTAAAATTCTTGAAATAGACTCGGCAATTTCACTTCCACCTTCTAATTTTACAGAGTGTCCGCCTGATTCTTTCATAATTCTAATAGCCGAGTCAAGAGCACTTCTAGAGTTTCCTTGATAGCTACCAAAAGGCAAATCAACTACAATAAGTGAGCGATTGGCACCCCTTACAACCGAACTTGCGTGGTAAATCATTTGATCTAAGGTAATTGGTAAAGTGGTTACGTGACCAGCCATTACATTTGAGGCCGAATCCCCGACTAAAATAATATCAATACCAGCATTATCAACAATTTTTGCCATGGTATAATCATAGGCAGTTAACATGGCAATTTTCTCGCCATTGTTTTTCATTTCGGTTAATGATTTTGTGGTAATTTTTTTGTAACTCTTTTTTGCAGTTGACATTGGTTTATTGTGTTTATAAAGAAAGGGTAAAAGTAGTGAAAATTCATATTTATTTATAACTTGTTTAAAATAGAGTTTAATATTTAAATTAAATAGTTGAAAATGTAAAAAATAAAGCAAAAGTTTGACCATGCTATTAATTAAAATTATATTTACTTTTTAAGTATATTTTTTTAAAAATGGTCAACAAAAATTCAGCTGAGTACATTGAAGAATTAGAGAACAAAATTGTTGATCTAAGTTTAAAATTGAAAGGAAAAAGCAATCAGCTAAAAAATATCGAAAATGAAAATTATGAACGGATTAGAAAACTAATTCATAATTTAAAAAACCCTATAGGCGTAGCTTATTCATTTTCTGAGATGATTGCTGAAAGCAGTGAAAAAATTTCAAAAGAGAAACTTGAAAAATATGCTGATATTATTAAAAAATCTACAGATTTTTCTATAGAAATATTAAATACCCTTGCAAGTCTTAACAGACTTAAATCACCCAAATTTAAACTGAATTACCAAAATGCTAACTACTGCGAGGTATTAACTAATGTTGTAAATCAGTTTAAAACAAAAATGGAAAACAGGGATATTTCAATTGAAATTAATGTACCAAAGAATACTGTTTTTTTGAGTTTTGATATCAATGAAATAACCCACGTAATTAATAATATATTGAGCAACGCTATGCGTTTTTCATCTAATAATTCATTAGTTAGCATTGCTGTTGTTGAAACTGAAAAAGCAGTTGAAACCATAATTACTGATAATGGAATTGGAATTTCTGAAGCTGATTTACCGAAAATTTTTGATGAATTTTCGGTTGTAAATACCTATTCAGAAAACAATAATAAATGTGTTGGATTGGGATTGGCAATTGCTAAAATAATTGTTAATTATCACAATGGTGAAATCAAAGCAAGTAGTAGTTTCGGAAAAGGAACTACTTTTAGTTTTATTCTTCCTAAAGTTTAACAATAAAATTTTAAATGTAAAATTAATAATTATAATTCAAGTTGTTCATTTTAGTAACAACTTGAATTATAATTATTATGTATATTTATGCTCAAATAAACCCCAAAGAAGCTGAAAATGAAAGATAAAGAGACTATAAAATCTAATTTTACGGGTTCTGAAAATGATGCTCATCAAGCTTTTAATCAAAAATATTATAGCTTTTTTGAGCATGCTCCTGTTGCAATGTACATTGAAGATTTTTCTAAAGTAAAGGAGTTTGTAGCGCAAAAAGCAAAAGAAAGTAATTGTAGTATAGAATTGTTTTTAAAGAATAATGCTGAAGTATTAGAAAATCTTCATTCATTGGTTATTATAAACGATGTAAACACAACCGCTGTAAAATTATACAAAGCAACTGGTAAAACAGACTTGTTAGAAAATTTAGAAAAAGTATTTACTACTGAATCATATATAGGATTTTCAAAATTAGTGATTGATATTTTAAGCGGAATTAAAGAAACTGAAGTTGAAACTGTTAATAAAAATTTTGAAGGTGAAGAGATTAACGTTTTAATAAAATACAATGTTGAAACAGGAAGTGAGGAAACACTAAAAAATGTAATTGTAACTATTGAAGACATTACAGAAAGAGTAAAAACAAATATAGCTTTAGCCATAAGCGAAAAGAGATACAAGGAATCGCTTGAAATTGCAAAAATGGGAAGCTGGTTTTTTGATTTTAACACCAAACAATTATTTTGGTCTGATGAAATTTTCAAAATGGTTGATTTACCACCCAATTCCCATGAGCTTAGCCTAGAATTTTACTTGTCATTTGTTCATAAGGAGGATCAAAAATTAATCAGTAATTTTTCTTTTGAAAATTTATTAAAAAACCCTGATCAAAATTTGAATTATCGAATTAGAACAAAAAAGGGTGAAATAAAGCACCTATATGAAAAAAGAAGTGCAATTATCGAGGATGGTAAAGTAAAACGTATTGTTGGTATCTGTCAGGATATTACCGAAAGAGTTGTTTCAGGGCAAAGTTTAAGTGTTACAAAACAGTTGCTGTCAAATACATTTTCAAACATACAGGATGGTTTTGTAATTTTAGATGAAAATTCTAATTATTTATATGTTAATCAATTTGCTGCCAGCTTATTAAGAAAAGAGGTCGATGAACTTGTAGGAAAAAATATTTGGAATGAATTTCCTGAGAAAGAAGGAGATCTATTTTATGACAACTATCAGGAAGCCTTTAAAACAAGAAAGCCCATTAGTTTTGAAAACTATTTCACACCATGGAATCGCTGGTTTGAAAACAGGATAATTCCTTCGAACAATACAATGTTGATGTTTTTTCATGAAACCACTGAAAAAAAGGAAACTGAAAATAAAATAAAAGAAGCTTATAACATCATAAATAAAAGCGCATCAGTTGCCATTTTATGTAATAATGAGTGGGATTTTCCAGTTGTTTTTGCTTCTGAAAACAGCGAAAAACTTTTTGGCTATACAAGTGATGAATTATTAAGTGGACAAATTAAAATTTATAATTTAGTCCATCAAGAAGACATAGGTTTTATTAGAAATCATCTCTTTAAACTTTTAAAAAGTAAAAATGAAATAGAATTAAAACCAAAAGCATTTAGAATTATTACAAAAAGTGGTGAAATTAAATGGATTGAGACCAGTATTGATGTTATTAAAAACAAGAATAATAACATAACACACATTCAAGGTATTGCCGAAGATGTTACTGAACGAAAAATTACAGAAGATTTACTTTTTGAAAGTACACAACGGTTAAAAGATCAATTTAACAATACACCGTTAGCTTCAATAATGTGGGATTTAGACTTTAGAATTATTGCGTGGAATAATGCAGCAGAAAGGATTTTTGGTTATACAGATGAAGAAGTAATAGGAAAAGTATGTAAAGATTTATTAACACCACCTCATTTAATAACTGAGATGAAAAATCTTAGGGAAACAGTATTTATTCAGCATGATAGTTTCACAAATACAAATGAAAATATTACAAAAAGCGGAAAAACAATTACTTGTGAATGGTACGGTGTTCCTTTAAAGGATGCAAAAAACAATATAACTGGCTCCGCTTGTTTAGTAGACGATATAACAGAAAGAGTTAAAATAAAAAAATTACTAGAGAAATCTGAAAAAAAATACCGAGATATTTTTGAAAAATCTATTGATCCAGTAGTAATCATAAAAGACGGCTATTATGTGGATTGTAATATTTCAACTTTAAAAATGTTTGGGTATACATCAAAAGAGTCTTTAATTAAAATTCATCCCGCAAAGGTTTCACCTGAATTTCAGCCCGATGGTCTTGATTCATTTGTGAAAGCAGATCAAATGATGCAAATTGTTATGGATGAAGGAAGTCACAGGTTTAGATGGTGGCATAAACAAAAAAATGGACATGTATTTCCAACTGAAGTAACTTTAACCAAAATTGAAGAAGAAGATCACAAAGCAACCATTCATGCAGTTATAGAGGACATTAGTGAGAAGGTAAAAAAAGAAGAAATTGAAAATATATTATACAACATTTCAAAAGCGGCTTTAAGTATTGAAGATTTTACTGAATTTGGGTATTTTATTAAAGATGAATTACATAAAATAATTAATACCAGTAATTTTTACATTGCCCTTTACAACGAAGAAAACAATTCTTTTCACATGCCGGTTGTAGTAGATGAAATGGATGATATAACCGAGTTTTCTGCTGAAAATACTTTAACAGGCTATGTGTTAAAAACAAAAAAGCCACTTTTATATACTAATGAAACACATCCACAATTAAAAGAAAATGAACAAATTAATTTAATTGGCTTTGATTCTAAAATTTGGTTAGGCGTACCTCTAAAATCACAAAATAAAGTTTTTGGTGTAATTGTGGTTCAAAGCTATATCAATGAAAAGGCTTACAATAAAAAGGATGTTCAATTACTACAATTTGTTGCCAATCAAATAAGTGGTGCTATTTTAAGGAAAAATACAGATTTTGAATTAAAAAAAGCATTGGTTAAAGCACAGGAATCTGATCGATTGAAATCGGCATTTTTAGCTAACATGAGCCATGAAATTAGAACTCCAATGAATGGTATTATTGGGTTTTCAGAATTGTTTTTAAACCCAGAGCTGTCTTATAGCGAAAGAAAAGAATACGCTAAAATTGTAATTAATAGCAGTAAACAATTATTATCTCTTGTAAATGATATTTTAGATATTTCTAAAATTGAAGCTGGGGTTGTACAGCTTAATTATGAAGATATAGTTTTAAACGATTTAATGCATGACCTAGCTGTTTTTTACACGCCATTAGCCAATGAGAAAAATTTAAAATTAAATTGTGAAAAAGGGCTGAGTAAGGTTGATAGTATTATAAAAATAGACAAAACTAAATTAAACCAAGTACTTACCAATTTATTGTCTAACGCATTTAAATTTACAGATACAGGTAGTATTGAATTTGGATACGAACTTATAGATAATATGCTTCGTTTTTACATAAAAGATACAGGTTCAGGAATTGACGAAAAATTGCATGATAAAATATTTGACCGGTTTATGCAGGCTGATGTTGATTTTGAAAAGCAAAATAAAGGAACTGGATTGGGATTGGCAATCTCAAAAAAGTTTATAGAATTATTTGAAGGTGAAATTTGGTTGACATCTAGCAAACAAGGAACCACCGTTTATTTTACAATACCATATGCAAAAGTAAATGCGCCACTTATAACTACGGTAATTGAGAATCCTCCAAGATTTAAAGAAAAAAATAAAAATACTACAATTTTGGTTGCTGAAGATGAGATTTATAATTTGTTATATATCAATGAATTGTTTTCAAAAACATCCTATAAAATTATTGAAGCAAGTAACGGAAAAGAAGCAGTGGAGATAGTACAATCAAATCCAGAAATTGATTTGGTTTTGATGGATATTAAAATGCCCGTGATGAATGGAAAAGAAGCAATGAAAGAAATAAAAAAACTCAAACCAGATTTGCCTGTAATTGCGCTTTCAGCTTTTGCAATGGAATCAGATAAAGAGATTGCCTTATCCACAGGTTTTGATTCCTACTTATCAAAACCTCTTGATAAAAAATTACTGTTTGATTTAATTTATAAATACACAAAATAAAATTCAGGTTAAAAATTAATGGCGTAGTTTTATAAAAATCCATTCTAAATTACTTTTTGCGGAAAGCATAAACTTAATGAATCAAGAAAAAATACATACTTTAAACCCTGATAAATGGGTAAGCCAACACGCTGATTATTTGTTTAATTACACTATTACTAGAATTAACGATCACGATTTAGCAAAGGATTTAGTGCAAGACACTTTTCTTGCAGCACTTAAAGCTATGAATAATTTTCAGGGAAAAGCAAGTGAAAGAACATGGTTAATTGCTATTTTAAAACGAAAAATTATTGATTACTACCGCAAAATAAATTCGGCAAAAGGAAAGGCTGAAGTTAAAATGAATTTTTATTCGGATGGAGAAAGAGAAGGCGAATGGATTGAAGAACGTGTACCTACAACCTGGAACAACGAAACTGATAAAAATCTTGAAAATGAAGAGTTAAATATTGTTTTGGAAAAATGTATAAATAATTTGCCCGAAAAATATGCAATGGTGTTTAGAATGAAAACAATTCAGGATTTTGAAACTGATGAAATTTGTAAGGAGCTTGAAATAACTGCGTCAAATCTTTGGGTAATAATTCATAGAGCCAGAACACAACTTAGAAAGTGTATGGAAGATAATTGGTTTAAAAATTAAATAAATTTGAAGATTGAATTTACCGAAAAGTTAAATCATAATAATTCAAATTTAATCTTGAAGATAAAAATTATAAAAACAAACAAATGAATATAAGCTGTGATAAAGCAACTGCAATTTGTGATAAAAGCCAATATGGTGAAGTAACCTTTCGGGATCGTCTTAAACTAAGTTTGCATCTTTTTTTGTGTAAAAAATGCGGATTATATTCAAAGCAAAATGGAGTCATAAGCAAATGCCTTAAAAAGCATAAAGAATTTAAAAAAAGTATGAAATGCTGTTTAAGTGAAGATGAAAAAACGGCTATGGAAGTTACCTTAAAAGATAAAAACCTGAATTAAAATATAAAATTTAAGTCTCATTTAAAAGTATATAATAATCAAATGAATTTTTTACCAGAAAGTATTGATAAGTATGTGGTTGATCACTCCCAAAAGGAGCCTGAACTTTTGCAACAATTAAATAAAGAAACCTGGCAAAAAGTATTAAACCCTCGTATGTTAAGTGGTTCTTTCCAAGGTAGAGTTTTAGCGATGATTTCTAAATTAATTCAGCCCAAAAATATTTTAGAAATTGGAACTTTTACAGGGTATTCAGCCTTGTGTTTGGCTGAAGGAATGCATCGCTCAGGAATACTTTTTACCATCGATAAAAATGAAGAATTAGAAAGTTTTTCAAGGAACTTTTTTGATAAATCTCCTTATAAAAAGCAAATAAAACAAATAGTTGGAAATGCTTTGGAAATTATTCCAACCATTAATGAGAAATTTGATTTGGTTTTTATTGATGCCGATAAATCTAACTATAGCAACTATTTCAATCTAATTATAGACAAAATGAATAGCGGAGGTGTAATTTTATCTGACAATGTTTTATGGAGTGGAAAAATTGTTGAAAAGCTAGATCCAAAGGATGTAGATACCAATGCACTTATAATTTATAACAAATTGTTAAATGATGACGATAGAATTGAAACAGTAATGCTTCCTATTAGAGATGGATTAACAATAAGCAGGGTAAAATAAACTTACTTTTTAAATATTAATAACAGGATTATTTTATAAAATCCTATGGCAATTAAATAACCTAAAAGCATTCCAGCTATAATGTCTATTGGGAAATGAGCTGCTAAATAAATTCTGCTATAAGCGAAAAGAATTGGAAATAAGAATATAAGAAAAGCATATTTATAATATTTTCTTAGTATCCAAAACGAAAGGAAAGCAATGGTAAAAGAAACCGCTGAATGCCCTGAGACAAAACTAAAGTCGCCATATTCAACTAAAATTCGTATCGATTTATTTATAGAAACATCGTTTATGGGTCTTAAACGTTGAATGTAATTTTTTATAAGATTTACAATTATTAAGGAAGTTGCAGCACTAATTGCAGTAAATATTACTACAAACAAAGCTTTTTTAATTCCAAAGGCTTTAAATCCTAAAAAGAATAAAATAAAAAATAAAGGAATCCAATGCAGTGGATTTGTTATAAAAAGCCATAAACCATCCCAAAATGTATACCCTTGTGAATGAAGAAAAAGCAATAGTTGTTTATCATAATCAATAAGTATATTGAGTAAGTCCAACACTATTTGGTTCTTTTTACAGGACCAGTAATATCATCAACAATAGTGTCCTTTATTTTTTTAACCGGGCGTGTAAAATCATCAAAATTATCGGTTACTTTGCTAACTTCATCACGAACTTTCGCCGCAACATCTATATCAATATTATGCTTTTCAGCACTGTTATGAATTTCTCTTTTAATATCATTGGTTGCATCCTTAATTTGACGCATTCCTTTTCCTAAGCCTCGAGCAATTTCAGGAAGTTTATCAGCGCCAAATAACATAACTACAATAAGTAGAATTACAAATATTTCGGCACCGCTAATAAAAAGATACATGGTAAATATGTTTTTTGAGCAAATATACTTAAAAACCTAATTTTAAATGAAATCGAGTTAAAAAATTTCAATTTAAAATGTTAAAAAGTCTATTTGCACTTTTTGATTTATTTATTTTTTATATTTTCACATCTTTAAAATATCTCAATACTTTCATCAATTATTGCTTCCAAATTACTTTCGGAGCTATTAATTGACACAATATCGCCATTTTTATCAATTACAATTTTTGTTGGGATACCTAAAACTTTATATTCAGCCACAACATCATCTTCAAAATCAAACAAGACATTGAAAGTGTAGTTGTTTTCTTTGATGAATCTTGAAACATTTTCTAGGATTTGGGCATCGTCATTATGTTCCCAAGTATTGATAAAAAAGAACTCAACATTTTCATTTTTATATTTAGTTACTAATTTTTGCATATTTGGAAATGATGCACGGCAAGGTCCACACCAAGTTGCCCAAAAATCTAAAACCACCATTTTACCTTTGTAATCTGATAATTTCACTTTTTTACCTTCCAAGTTTACCAAATCAAAATCTATGGCTTTAGCATCTCCGAACATACTTATAATTTCTTCTTGGGATTTTAGCATTGCCAGTTGAACGGATTTACGTTTAACCAATTCAAATTCATCACTTGGCAGGTTTAAATTCTTATAAATTTCTTGAAGTTGATTCATTAAAATTTTTGAATCTACACCAGCTAACAATTGCGCTTCAATATATTCTTTTGCAAATTCAGGACCTTTTGCTTTTTCTGCAATAGCAGCATATCGTTCTTTACCGCCAGTATCTAGACCTCCATTTTTTTTAAGAACATCTTCATAATCAAACGCTAAATCGTAATTTTTTTGTTTATAAAGTATCAAAGCATAAGTGTCTGCAAAAGTATTGTGCATTCCTTGCAATAATNCAGGGTTATTCATTTTCATATGATCTTCAATAATAGTTATTGATCTTTTAGAAATAGCTGCAGCAAAAGGCAAACTAGTACCTGAGCTAGTTAAATCTTGCCCGCTTAAACCCCAGGCATATTCGTTGTATAAATAACTAGCAATTTGATTATCAGACAATAAATTCTCATACTTATCTAAATTTTGAAGATCTTCTTTTTCTAGATAAATTTGAATAATCATAGTATAAAATTGATCTTTTGATTGAGGCGAATCATCATTAAATTTTTCAATATATGCTTTTAGTGAAGCCAAAATAGATGCTTCTGTTTTATTTTTATCAGCATACAATTCATTCATAAACTTTCTTTTTGCTAACTCTCCATTAGGGAATTTTAAACGTGCCAATGCATCTATTTTTTGACTTTCAGTTTGCATTTTTAACATAGCATAAAATGTTGAGGCCATCATTAGGCTTTTTTCATCGTCATTTCTTGAGAGTTTTTCTGCTTCTGCTAATATTTCAGGTTTACTGGCTATTGCATCTTTTTGATATTTTAAAAATAAATAATATGAATAATTATCACCTTGTTTCAATTGTGGGTTTTTATCATAAATCGCATCAAATTTTTCAATAGCATTGGCTGTATTTATGGAGATTTAATAAATAATTTGCCATATCACAAGCGCTAAGATAAGATAGTTGCGATTGAAGTTTTTCTTCCTCGGTTTTATTTTGAAGATATACAACAAACCCTTGTTCCGCATTATTGTCAACAATATTATTTGACTTATCTGAAACTGTCATTATTAAAACATCCATTGATGCTGGTGCTTTTATTGAAAATTCAAATTTATTTCCTTTTTTAATTAAAGGGAATGAAGTTTTATTTCTATCAAAAATAACATTAACAACAGCATTTTCTGGAAGTTCAGTTGTTTTTGAAGGTTTATAGATATAAGTATTCTCGTCGCCTATTTTTATGCTCTCATTTTTTGGATAGATTTTGCCACTTTGAGATAAAACAACATTAATAGTAAGTAAAAAAAGTAAGGTGCTTAAAGTTTTCATAATAATTTTTAAAGATTGAAGAACTAATTTAGACATTTAATAAATACTAATTAATCTTAAATAAGCATTTAGCTATTCTTTAACTGTTTGTCTAAATGAAATGTTAATTAGAAGTTTTGACTTTTGAATAGAGGAAAGACATTGAAAATAAAATAGCATTGAATTTAACTCAAAAAAATAATTTGTAAATTAATTTATGATATCATTTTATTTATATCTCCAACTTGTTAAATCTGCATTCTTAGGAGCACTTTCAGCAATTCGTTTCATTATTTTTGGAACATACAATGTGTTGTATCTTAATCTTGAAATGGCATTTGGATTTTCCTGATCACCATTCCAACAATGTTCTGCCCTATCTCCATATTCAACTTCGCCACTATAATAAGGATCGGTTGTGCTTTCTAAAAAATCTTCCATTAAATAAACCGCATTGTTTAAATAGTAATTATCCATATCGCCACAATAAATATGAATTTTACCTTTTAACTTCTCTCCTAATTTATCCCAATCACGTTCTAAAATATACCTTAAATCGTAATTTTCTTGCCAGTATTTTGCGACTTCATGATTAATGACTCCAGTTTTTTTATCCCACAATCTTACAGGATAGCCATCTGTATCTTGAGGAGAATACGTTGCTTCCCAAATATCAAATTGACCTCCAGATCGAGAATGATCTCCCAAAACCAATTCTAAATGATTAGACTCTTTCATTGTAGAAGAAATATTTCCTAAATAATCTCTATGAGCAGGTTTTTCCAATTTCTTATACTCACTTTCATAAAAATAAGCATTTTCATCTTCATAAATATTGGTTAAACAATACGCTCTAAAATCGATAGGATCTGGACAAGCTGCAAAGCAACCATTGTATTCATCGGGATATTTTACCTGAACTGCAAGAGCTTCCCAGCCACCTGTAGAACCTCCATATAAAAATCGTGACCAACCTTCGCCTTGTCCTCTATACTGTTCCTCAATAAACGGAATTAATTCGTATGTAATTGCATCTCCATAAGGACCTTGACTCGCAGAATTTACAGCATAAGAATCATCATAATAAGGTGTTGGGTGCTGAATCTCTATAATAATAAACCTAGGAAAATCAGGCTCATTCCAGCGTTTGTAAAAATCATAAGCTTCTTGTTGTTCTATAATATTGTAGCCTTTTAAATCAAATCGCTCTGAATATTCTGGCACTAAATTTTCATCGGGTGGATTTGTTCTAAATCCACCAAAATTATCTGGAAAATGCCCATGAAAAATCATTAACGGGTATTTTGCCTCAGGATGTTCGTTAAATCCTTTTGGAAGTAAAACATGAGCGCCTAAATAAATGTCTTTGCCCCAAAATTCAGACAATTTTTCTGATTTTATTTTTATATGTTTTACCCATTCTGTATCTTCAGGTTCTTGTATTTCAGGAATCATTTGATCTAAAACAATCGATAGATTTTCAATACCGTTTTCCCCAACTTCAATTTTAACAGGCTTACTGTATAAATTCCCAGGTGATTTGTTCCATTGTTGCCCTTCTCCATTATCCATAGGTAATTTTACGGTTTGACCAGTTGCTAAATTAAATGTTTCATAAACATGCAATAAAGCCTGAATATGATAGATTCCAGGTTTTATATTTTGAAGGCTTTCTATAGGAAAACCAAAAACAGCTTCATCAAAAACTATTTCTTGATTTGCAGCTAATTGATCAACATTCATTCCGAAAATCAACTGATTATTTAATCCTTCACCAATTTGAAATCGAGGCTCTTTTTCGTCATTATTTGAAAGCATTAATAACATACGTCCATCTAATTTTTTAGTACTTATTTCTTCTGAAAAGGAGATGGCTATGGCAACTTTAGAGTCCGTTCCTGAAGTCGAATTACAACTTATAAAAATTAAAATTAAAAAGAATGAGAAGAAATAATTTTTCATAAAAGTATATTTTATGACAAGATAAGAATTTTACTGAAGATAAAAAGAGCCTATTTTTTCTTAGTCAACATCCTTTTTATTTCATTCAATTTCATCAAAGCTTCAATTGGGGTAAGCGTATCAATATTGGTTGATAAAATTTCTTCTTTAATATCAATTAACAAAGGATCGTCTAATTTAAAAAAGCTCAATTGCATTTCTTCTTCCTGCGCATTTTTTAATGTTTCTTTTACATCAGCATTGGTATGATTTTTCTCTAGTTGCTTCAACATTTTTGTAGCTCTATGAATTACAGAAGAAGGCATTCCAGCCAATTTAGCAACGTAAATACCAAAACTATGTTCACTTCCGCCAGGAACCAGTTTACGCAAGAAAATAACCTTGTCTTTTAATTCTTTTACCGAAACGTTGAAGTTTTTAATGCGACCAAAAGTATTGGTCATATCATTCAACTCGTGGTAATGTGTGGCAAAAAGTGTTTTTGCTTTTGACGGATGTTCATGCAAATATTCGGCAATTGCCCAAGCGATAGAAATTCCATCGTAAGTACTTGTTCCACGTCCAATTTCATCCAACAACACCAAACTTCTATCTGATAAATTATTCAAAATACTTGCTGTCTCATTCATTTCTACCATAAAAGTAGATTCACCCATAGAAATATTATCACTGGCTCCAACACGTGTAAAAATTTTGTCTACAATTCCAATTCTTGCATTTTGTGCAGGTACATAACTTCCCATTTGTGCCAATAGAACTATTAAAGCAGTTTGACGTAAAATAGCCGATTTACCACTCATATTGGGTCCGGTAATCATAATAATTTGCTGCTGCTGTATGTTTAAAACAACATCATTTGCAATGTATTCTTCGCCAATTGGCAACTGTTTTTCAATGACTGGATGGCGACCATTTTTAATTTCTAAATCGGTGCTTTCATCCAATTGCGGACGCACATAATTGTTGCTTTTTGCCAATTCAGCAAATGAACACAAACAATCTATCTGACCAATTAATTGTGCATTTAATTGAATTGGCTGAATATAATCTAACAAACTGCTAATCAATTCAGCAAACAAATCATGTTCTAATTTGCCTATTTTTTCTTCAGCACCTAAAATTTTGGTTTCGTACTCTTTTAATTCTTCAGTAATATAGCGCTCGGCATTTACCAAGGTTTGCTTGCGAATCCATTCTGCAGGCACTTTATCTTTATGCGTATTTCTAACTTCAATATAATAACCAAATACATTGTTAAAAGCTATTTTTAAGGAAGTAATGCCTGAATGTTCAATTTCACGAGCTAACATAGCATCCAAATAACCTTTTCCTTTGGTTGAAATGGCTCTTAATTCGTCTAATTCTGTTGAAACACCTTCAGCAATTGAATTTCCTTTGTTGATGTTTACAGGCGCATCTTCATTTAGGGTTTTGCAGATTTTTTCACGAAGTGCATTGCAATTTTGTAATTGCTCCCCAATCATTTTTAAGGATTCATTGTCACTTTTTTCAGCAGCTTCTTTGATTGGAATAATTGCATTTAAAGAGTTTTTTAATAAAACTACCTCTCTCGGATTTACTTTGCCAGTTGCTACTTTTGAAACCAAGCGTTCAATGTCACTTATTTGTTTAATTTGATAGGTTGTAAGTTCAAAAAAAGCGTCATTATCGATTAAATATTTTACAATATCGTGCCGCTTTTTTATGCGATTGATATCTTTCAAAGGCAATGCCAACCAGCGTTTTAAAAGTCTTCCACCCATAGGCGAAATGGTTTTATCAATAACGTCTAATAAGGTTACGGCATTTACAGAAGTTGAATTGTACAATTCCAAATTACGAATTGTAAAACGATCCATCCAAACATAGTGATCTTCCGAAATTCGATTAATGACCTGTATGTGTTCTAGTTTATTGTGCTGTGTTTCAGATAAATAAAACAATACAGCGCCTGAAGAAATAATGCCTTCGTTTAAATCATCAACTCCAAAACCTTTCAGTGTTTTTACTTTGAAATGATTGGTTAGAGTTTCAAACGCATATGCTGTTTGAAAAATCCAATCTTCTAAATAAAAAGTGTAAAATCGGTCGCCAAATAGTTCATTGAACTTATTTTTGAATTGTTTTTGAACCAATACTTCACTTGGGTTGAAATTTTGTAACAATTTATCTATGTACTCACTATTTCCTTGCGCTGTTAAAAATTCGCCTGTGGAAACATCTAAAAATGAAATTCCTATGTGTTTTTTTCCAAAATGAATGGCAGCTAAAAAATTATTTGTATTCGATTGTAAAACCTCATCATTTAAAGCAACTCCAGGAGTAACCAATTCAGTAACACCACGTTTTACAATGGTTTTAGTCATTTTTGGATCTTCCAACTGGTCACAAATTGCAACTCGCATTCCTGCTTTTACCAATTTAGGCAAATAGGTGTTTAACGAATGGTGTGGAAATCCGGCCAAGGCCGTTTCGGTTTCACTACCTGCGCCTCGTTTGGTTAAAATAATACCTAAAACTTTGGAAGCTCTTTTGGCATCTTCACCAAAAGTTTCATAAAAATCGCCCACTCTAAATAACAACATGGCATCAGGATATTTTACCTTAATTGCGTTGTATTGTTTCATTAAAGGTGTGACTTTCTTGTCTTTTGCTGCCAATTTTTTAGGAAATTAAGTTAGTTTTGCGAAGTTACATTTTATATTGAAAAATTTACGAATTACGAATTTAAAATTGCGATTTTCCAAATACCAAAAAAATGAGAAAACTAAAAAATAGTGAATTAGGCAGATTGAATGTTGAAGAATTTAAGGATACTGCTAAAATTCCATTGCTAGTGGTGTTGGATAATATTAGAAGTTTAAACAATATTGGTTCGGTTTTTAGAACTAGCGATGCTTTTTTAATTGAAAAAATTTACCTGTGTGGTATTACTGCAAAACCCCCTCATAAAGACATTCATAAAACGGCTTTGGGTGCTACGGAATCGGTTGCTTGGGAATATGCAGCAGATACGCTCGAGTTGGTTGAAAAGTTGAAAAAGGAAAAAATTAAAATTTTGTCAATTGAACAAGCTGAGAATAGTACGATGTTGCAGAATTTTCAAATTGAACCAAATCAAAAATATGCA
>BS_KBA_SWE02_21mDRAFT_10000224_pt1 | contig 17377 bp, 12 predicted proteins | sample BalSeasSWE02_21m_FD_9196 | JGI IMG/M metagenome (IMG submission 9196)
TCAAATTTTGGAACTTTAGATTCTTCACAGTATAATCTGGAGCAATTAATAAGTTCTGGAATGTTCAATCGTATTGGTAAAGATAAACTTGCTCTGTCAGAGGCTGATAGAATCGTCCTAAATGATTTAGCTGAAACAAGTTATATAGCTTATAAAGATTTTAAAAATCACCCCATGTTCATTCCCTATTTAGAAAGAATGAGTACCTTAAAATATTATGCTAAAACGAATATTGGCAGTAGACCTTCAAAACGTTCTAATTCAGACACCTTAATATTTTCTGATTTAAGAGCGATTCCTTTTGTTGGTTCTTGGAGTCAATTAAAACAAAATGTCCCTGGTTTTTATGGTGTAGGGACTGCTTTAAAAGCCTATGATGATAGAGGTGAATTTCACAAAGTGGTAGCTTTATATAAAAACTCAAAATTCTTTAAGACTTTATTAGAAAACAGTATGATGTCGTTGACAAAATCGTTTTTTGATTTAACTCAATATATGTCTAAGGATGAAGAATTTGGTGCGTTTTGGAAAATTATTTATGAGGAATACTTAAACTCCAAAAACTTACTCTTAAAGCTTACCGGATATAAATCTTTAATGGAAAATGAACCTTCTGGAAAAGCCTCCATTGATGTAAGAGAAGCCATTGTTCTACCTTTACTGACTATTCAACAATATGCTCTTAAAAAAATTCAAGAATTAGAAAAAGAAGAGGTTAAAGACGAGGAACAGATTAAAGTTTTTGAAAAAATAGTGACCCGCTCTCTTTTTGGAAACATTAATGCGAGTAGAAATTCAGCATAACTTAATTTGATATAAAAAAAAGGAAGCCTTAAATAAAGGCTTCCTTTTTTACTCTTTCATTTCATTAAATATTAATGCTCATTTAATCTGAAATCTGGATAAGCATCCATGCCATGTTCATAACCATCTAAACCTTCTAATTCCTCTATCTCTGAAACTCTGATTCCCATTGTTTTCTTCAATACAAAAAGTATAATGAAACTTGTAGCTATACAAAATACTGCATAAGACACCACTCCAATTAATTGGCTTATAAATTGATCCATCCCGGCAAGAGCACCAAAAATACCAACTGCCAAAGTACCCCAGACTCCACAGATTAAGTGAACTGCAATAGCTCCTACAGGATCATCTAATTTAATTTTATCAACAAAAGCAACTGCAAAAACTATAATAGCTCCTGCGATTGATCCAATTAATATGGCATCTGTTGGACTCATTTGATCTGCACCAGCGGTTATCCCCACTAATCCACCTAATATTCCATTTAAAAACATGGTAAGATCTAAATTTTTATACATTGCTCCAGAGACCATCATGGCTACAACACCTCCTGCTGCAGCTGCTAAACATGTAGTCACCAAGGTTAATGAGGTTAAACCTGGATCTGCTGAAAGTACGGAACCTCCGTTAAAACCGAACCAACCTAACCATAAGATTAGAACACCGGCAGTTGCTAATGGAAGATTATGTCCNGGAATAGCCTGCGCTTTTCCATCTTTAAACTTACCTATTCTAGCGCCCAGTAACCAAACAGCTACCAATGCGGCCCATCCTCCAACGGAATGTACCAAGGTAGAACCTGCAAAATCATAAAAAGGCGTTTCTAAGGTTTGTAAAAATCCACCTCCCCATTTCCATGAACCGGCAATTGGATATACCAACCCAACATATAGTACCGTAAAAATCATAAATGGTACAATTTTTACACGTTCAGCAACGGCTCCAGATACAATGGTTGCCGCTGTTGCCGCAAACATGCCTTGAAACAAGAAATCTGTCCAGTAGGTGTAGCCTTCATTATAGGCTAAATCTAAAGCACCGTCAACTACCGGAGACGATAAACCAAACCCGGCAAATCCTAAAAAGCCATTAAATTCACCTGGATACATNANGTTAAAACCAACCAGGCAGTATAATAACAGCCCTATTGTGATAATAAATACATTTTTAAATAAGATGTTGATTGTATTCTTTTGTCTCGTCAAACCAATTTCCAGGAGTGAGAATCCCAAATGCATAAAGAAAACGAGTGCTGTACAGATCATCATCCATACATTATTTATTGTAAGTAATTCCATAATTATATTGTTATTTGTTGACGTTTATTTTAAAGTGTCTCCACCTTTTTCTCCTGTTCTTATTCTATAACTTTCTTCTATCTCAGAGATAAATATTTTACCATCTCCAACTTCACCGGTACCTGCTGATTTCAGAATAGCCTTAATTGTGGCTTCCGCAAAATCATCATTCACTACAATAGACAAATACCTTCTCTGTATATCACTCGTACTGTATGACACACCTCTATAAACATGTCCTTCTTTTTCATTACCCAATCCGGTAACATCCCAATAAGAGAAAAAGTTGACACCTACAGCGTGAAGCGCTTCCTTCACCTCGCTATACTTGGATTTTCTAATAATTGCTTCTACTTTTTTCATAATATATTAATCTAGTTTTATTTTAATATTTTTTATTAGAAACTATAAATAGCTGCTAATACAAATGAACTTAAACTTTTTTGTGGTGCTAAATCAGTATCTAAGAAGGCATTGTCAGATGCGCTATCAAGTCTCAATTCCGGTTTAATTGTTAAATGATTTATAACATAACTACCCGTTAATGTCTGTTAACGTGGCTGCAAAAACACTGCTGTCAGGAACTCCGGTTCCTATGGCGCCAAAATCGCCATCTTCAACAAAATATTCTGCTCTTAAACCTATTTTAAAAGAATCTGACGTTGCATATTGTGGATACAAAGCTGCTCCATAGAAACCAGTGCCGTCCAAACGGTCATCATCACCACTAAAGTAAGCACCGTTTATTCCTAAATAAAATTTATCTGAGATATCAAATCCTCCTGTAAAATCAATTTCTAAGAAAGAAGGATCAACTAATACATTTAAAAATTGGCCTGAATACCCTAATTGGGCCCCAAAGGCATAATCACCTGTCGGATTAAATTCAGTAGCGTCGGTATCATTCATAATTCCTACCATTAAACTTAAATCATCAGATAAAGTAAAATCTGCTTTTAAACCAGTATGGCTAAATGGTCCATAAGAGAACAAATATGAGGTACTGTAATTAAAGTTTCCGACTGGTGAAATCACCTCATATCCTAAGAAGGTGTTAAAATTACCCATCGTTAGTTTCACATTATCACTGACATTCCAATAAGCATACAATTGATTCACAATATTTCCAGTTGCAGAATACATTGGCGAAGCAAAAACAGCATCAGTTCCTCTTGGTCCAAATACTAAATCTGCGACAAAACCAACCTTTTCACCTTCATAAGAGGCAACAACGTTAGCCATCCCCAAAGCAAAACCTGGGAGATTTGCAAATGAAGATCCTGGAGCCTGACTGTTTTCATCATTTGGCGCATTAAGATTCGCTCTGTAATAGGCGTCAATACTTCCACTTAATGTAAATTTCTTTTCTTCTACTGTGGTTTCTTCTTGTGCAAATGACGCAAGAGCCACCAAAAACATTGAAAGTGTAATAATTTTTTTCATAATCTTTAATTTTAAGTTATTGTTTTTAACTATTATTTTATCGTTAATTCGGTGTAAACTTATATAAAAACTTTTATACCCCTTTGTTTTATGTGCCTTAATCATTCATTTTTATCATTTTTTATATTTTACCCCTAATTTTTTAGGGGGGTGTCAATTTTTATTAATTTTTTTGGTTTTTTGATAAATTACAGATTTGTATTATTATTAGAAATTAATCCGGTTTGCTTCATATTTTTCTAATGTTATGCTGTTTTATTGCCGTTAATTGCTGTTTCTGCAGTTATTCCTTATTTTTTGTTATTGAATATTTAGTAATATTTCTGTCTATAATTGTTATATAATTATTTTTAACTCCCTTATTCATAAAAAATCGAAATAATGAATTAGCCCTAGTTATAATTTAAAGTCATCTACATATATTCGCTTTGATAAGTGATATTTCATATTAAAATTTGTTGATTATGTTGAAGAAACAAGGAATGTATTTACCGGAATTTGAACACGATAACTGTGGCGCCGGATTTATTTGCAGTTTAAAAGGAATCAAGTCGAATGACATCATTCATAAAGCATTAGAAATTCTTGAAAAATTAGAACACAGAGGCGCGGTAAGTTCAGATGGAAAAACAGGTGATGGCGCTGGTATTTTAATAGATATTCCGCATGATTTTTTTACAGCAAATTGTGCTTTTAAATTACCATCCGCAGGCAATTACGCGGTAAGTAATGTGTTTTTGCCTAAAAAAGAAAATCAACAAACTTTCTGTATCACTGTTTTTGAAAAACATTTTAAAGAACAAGGTCTTGACATATTAGGATGGAGAACTGTTCCCGTCGACACCACCGTTCTAGGAGAACTAGCAGCCAAAACACAACCTTTTATTAAACAGGTTTTTATTGGAAAAACAAACCCGAAACAGGATGATTTCCAGTTTAACTTAAAAATGTTTATCGCCAGAAAAAAAGCAGAACATGAAATTTATGGTTCAAAGCTTTCTGAAAGCTCATTTTTTTACCTGCCAAGTTTATCAACTAAAATCATTATATATAAAGGATTATTAGTTCCAGAAGATATTAAGCTTTTTTATAAAGATCTAAACGACCCTTTGTTTGTAACAAGACTGGCCTTAGTACATCAGCGATTCTCAACAAACACGTTTCCAACGTGGGATTTAGCACAACCGTTTCGATATATGTGCCATAATGGAGAAATAAATACCTTAAGAGGTAATGTTGCCAGAATGTTTTCACGTGAAGAGTTAATGAAAAGTGATTGGTTTGGCGATGAAATAAAAAGCATATTACCCATTGTACTTGCAGGAAAATCTGATTCTGCCTCCATGGATATGGTAGTGGAATTACTGTTAATGACAGGTCGTTCATTGCCAGAGGTCATGATGATGCTCGTTCCGGAAGCCTGGGAGAAAAACCCTGATATGTCTGAAGCTAAAAAAGCCTTTTATGAATTTAACTCTTGTTTAATGGAACCGTGGGATGGACCGGCTTCTATTCCATTTACTGATGGTAATTATATTGGGGCGGTATTAGACAGAAATGGCCTGCGCCCTTCCAGATACACCGTAACTAAAAATGGCTATGTAATCATGTCTTCAGAAACTGGTGTCATTGAAATAGCCCCAAAAAACATTGAATTTCACGGCAGGTTAGAACCCGGAAAAATGTTTTTAGTTGATATGAATGCCGGACGTATTGTTAATGATGAAGAAATTAAAGAGGACATTGCAAAAAGATACCCTTATAAAAAATGGTTAGAAAACAACTTAGTGCACCTTAAAGACATACCCTATAATGACTGCCCCATTTTTTTAAATGAAGAAAAATTAAATAAAAGACAGGTTGTTTTTGGCTACACTCAAGAAGATGTCAAGACCATTATTTTACCAATGGCTCAAAGCGCCAAAGAACCTATTGGATCTATGGGAAGTGATACCCCAATTGCCGTTTTATCAGATAGACCACAATTAATATATAATTATTTTAAACAACTTTTCGCGCAGGTTACCAACCCCCCTTTAGATGGTATCAGAGAAGAATTAATTACAGATATTAGTTTAACATTGGGAAGTGATTCAAATATTTTTGAAATTAACGAGCTGCATTGTAAAAAGTTAAAAATCAAGAACCCGGTAATTTCTAAACAAGATTTAGATAAAATTAAAAGTTATCAAAACCCGGATTTTAAAATAACTTCTTTCCCCATATTATATGAAATAAACAAAGGTCATAACGGCTTAGAACAGGCGTTACAAACCTTGCTTAATGATGTGTTAAAAGCAATTAATGAAGGGACAAACATTGTTATTTTAACCGATAGAAATGTTGATAAACAAAACGCTCCAATTCCTGCCTTATTAGCTTGTTCCTTTATTAACAGTGCCTTACGAACATTAGGGAAGCGTTCAAAACTGAGCTTAATAATAGAATCCGCTGAACCAAGAGAAGTGCACCATTTTGCCTTATTATTTGGTTATGGAGCCAGCGCCATCAATCCGTACATGGTGAATGAAATCATTGAAGATAACATCAACGAATTAGAGGTCACTATTTCAACCGAAGAAGCCGTAGAAAACTTCAATAAAGCCGTTGGAAAGGGAATCTTAAAAGTCATGAATAAAATTGGCATCTCTACCCTTAACTCCTACAGAGGTTCCCAATTGTTTGAATGTATAGGTATTAACACTAAAGTAGTTAATCAATATTTCCCGAATACGGTTACAAGAATTCAAGGAATAGGCTTACATGAAATTGAAAACGAAATCAGTAAGAGACACCTTAACGCCTATAAAGAAAAACAGATTCCAGGAGATTTAGATTTAGAAGTTGGTGGACAATACAGATGGAGAAGAAACGGTGAACAGCATATGTTTAATCCATTAACCATTGCCAAATTACAAGAATCTGTTAGAAGTAATAAGCATAGTTCATATAAAGAATATTCAGAACTGATAAATAATCAAACCAGTCATTTAATGACTATTAGAGGACTGTTTGAATTTACAAACTATGATCCCATTTCAATAGATGAGGTTGAGCCTTGGACTGAGATAGTTAAACGTTTCAAAACAGGTGCCATGTCATATGGGTCCATTAGTAAAGAAGCTCATGAGAATTTGGCCGTCGCCATGAACAGAATTGGTGGAAAAAGCAACTCTGGTGAAGGCGGGGAAGACGAAGAACGCTTCTACAAAGATGCTAATGGTGACTGGAAAAATAGTGCTATCAAACAAGTAGCCTCTGGAAGATTTGGAGTTACCTCAAATTACTTAACCAATGCCTCAGAAATTCAAATAAAAATGGCTCAAGGAGCTAAACCTGGTGAAGGCGGGCAACTACCAGGCTCAAAAGTAAATCCTAGCATTGCAAAAACCCGAAATTCAACCCCTTATGTTGGTTTAATCTCACCACCACCTCATCACGATATTTATTCTATTGAAGATTTATCACAATTAATCTATGATTTAAAATCAGCGAACCGAGAAGCAAGAATTAATGTGAAACTGGTGTCTGAAGTTGGTGTAGGCACCGTCGCAGCAGGGGTATCAAAGGCAAAAGCAGATGTCATCTTAATTTCTGGCCATGATGGAGGTACCGGAGCTTCTCCATTAACATCTTTGAAACATGCTGGGTTACCGTGGGAACTAGGTCTTGCTGAAGCACAGCAGACTTTAGTGATGAACAACTTAAGAAACCGTGTGGTTTTAGAATGTGACGGGCAGTTAAAAACTGGTCGAGATGTTGCCATAGCCTGTTTACTTGGCGCTGAAGAATTTGGTTTTGCAACGGCGCCATTGGTAGCTTCAGGATGTATTATGATGCGTGTTTGTCACTTAAATACATGCCCGGTAGGAATCGCAACTCAAAATCCTGAGTTACGCAAAAAATTTGAAGGAAAACCTGAACATGTTGTTAATTTCATGTATTTCGTTGCGCAAGAGTTACGAGAAATAATGGCAAAACTTGGTTTTAAAACAGTAAACGAAATGGTTGGTCAAGTTCAAAAACTAAATAGAAATAACGCTATTGAACATTATAAAGCATTGGGTATTGATTTATCTCCAATTCTTCATAGAATTTCAGTTGGTCCTGANATTAAATTNTATAATACAGAAGGTCAAGATCATCATTTGGAGAAGTCTTTAGATTTTGAAATCATTAATAAAGCGCACCCGGCCCTATTCAGAAAAGAAAAAACAGTTTTAGATCTCAAAATCTGCAATATGGACAGAGCAACTGGAGCTATTTTAAGTAATGAAATTTCAAAAATTTACGGGGCACAAGGCTTACCCGAAAACACTTTAAAAATTAATTTTACCGGTTCTGCAGGTCAGAGTTTTGGGGCCTTTTCAACACATGGCCTTACATTAATAGTTAGTGGCAACACCAATGATTATTTAGGAAAAGGCCTATCTGGAGCCAAATTAATAATCAAAGTTCCAGAAGAGGCTACCATTATTCCAGAAAAAAATGTCATTATTGGTAACGTTGCTCTATATGGCGCGACTGCTGGAGAGGCTTATATCAATGGGAAAGCCGGGGAACGTTTCTGCGTGAGAAATTCTGGAGCAAAAGCCGTTGTTGAAGGTATTGGAGATCATGGGTGTGAATATATGACTGGTGGCATTGCCGTAATCCTTGGTGAAGTTGGCAGAAATTTTGGCGCCGGAATGAGTGGTGGCATTGCGTTTATTTATGATACCAATAACACCTTTAAAAATCATTGCAATACGGAAGGCTTAAACCTGAATCCTGTTATAGAAACCGAAGACATAACCATCTTAAAAAGTTTGATAGAAAATCACTATAATGCGACCTTAAGCCCGTTGGCACAGAGAATTCTTGAAAAATGGGAAGCTGAATTGCCGAAATTTATCAAAGTGCTTCCAGAAGAATACAGGCAAGCATTAATAAGACTAGAGCAAGAAAATCTTATAATACGTTAAGAACATGGGAAAGACTACAGGATTTTTAGAATTTGAAAGAGAAATTGAAAAGTATGACGCTGTTGAAAGCAGAGTAAAAAACTACAAAGAATTTACCATTCCAATGGATGAAAAAGCCCTTAAAAATCAAGGAGCTAGATGTATGGATTGTGGTATTCCATTCTGTCACAGTGGTTGTCCATTAGGAAATTTAATTCCTGATTTCAATGATAATGTGTATAAAGGAAAATGGAAAGAGGCAGCTAAAATATTACATTCAACAAATAATTTTCCTGAATTTACAGGCAGGTTGTGTCCTGCTCCATGTGAAGAAGCCTGCGTACTAGGGATTAATGAAGACCCNGTTACTATTGAAAATATTGAAAAAAACATTGTGGAAACGGCCTTTAAAGAGGGTTGGATTACCGCACAGCTGCCAGCTGCCAGAACGGGGAAATCTGTCGCTATAGTTGGGTCTGGACCATCTGGACTAGCAGCTGCACAGCAATTAAACAGAGCCGGTCATTTGGTCACTGTTTTTGAACGCGATGCCAAAGTTGGGGGCTTACTGCGTTACGGCATTCCAGATTTTAAACTCGAAAAGGAAATTATAGATAGAAGAATTGCTGTTTTAGAAGAAGAAGGTATTGTCTTTAAAACAAATGCGCATGTTGGTAAAAATATCACCGTGGAAGCTCTAAAAGAAGACTTTGATGCTATAGTTTTATGTGGTGGTTCAACTACAAGACGTGGCATTCCTATTAAAGGCGCTCATTTAAAAGGGGTACACCAAGCCATGGATTTTTTAAAACAAAACAATCAGAGGGTTGATGGCGTTTCAGATTTTGAAGAAGTATTATATGCAAAAGATAAAAATGTGATTGTCATTGGTGGAGGAGACACGGGTTCTGACTGTATCGGAACTTCCAACCGCCATGGTGCTAAATCGGTTACAAATTTTGAAATTTTAAGCAAACCAACCGCAGGACGACCAGCCAATCAACCATGGCCATATTGGCCAATGCGCTTACGCACCAGTTCTTCCCACAAAGAAGGTGTTGAACGTTTTTTTAGCATCTCAACTAAAGAGTTTCTAGGTGATAAAGATGGTAATTTAACCGGATTAATTACTACTGAAGTAGAGTGGGTTTTTAAAGATGGTGAACGGCCACAATTAAAAGAATTACCGAATACTGAAAAACAATGGGATTGTGATTTAGCGCTTTTAGCATTAGGCTTTACAGGTCCTGAGACAACACTTATTGACCAATTTGGATTAGAGACTGATTTCAGAACTAATATAAATGCTTCAACTAAAAATTATATGACTAATGTCCCTGGTATTTTTACTGCAGGAGATATGCGCCGAGGGCAATCATTAATAGTTTGGGCCATTTCTGAAGGAAGGCAAGCAGCCTATCACGTAGACACCTATTTAATGGGGAAATCTAATTTGCCCTTAAAAGATAGTAATGATTTACCAAGAGTTTAAACTTTAGCAAATCCTTTTGTATAGTTTTATGGGTGCCAAGGGAATTAGCATTTAAGTAATTTAAATATTCCTTCACGGGATAATTCCTAGAAAATACTATATTTGTGTTTTTACACTTATTTAAATTATGTTCAGGAACATTGGTTCTATCTTTTTATCATTAATTTTTTTGGCCTTACTTGCTGCGCCAACCATAATTTCATTGGTTGATGATTCTGTAGACATTTCCGTATTCTATTCCACGTCAGAAGAAGAAGAAAAAAGCAGCGAAACATCAAAAACCTTTGAAGTTGTGTTTAATAACCTAACTGGTAATGATGCTGATTTTTCATTCACTAAATCAATGAATCATCCTGGATATTATTTTAAAAAATATCCAAAGCCTCATTTAAATCTCATTTCTCCTCCTCCGGAATTTCACATATTATAATTTCGATTCTATAGGCTTTAAATAGCCCCGTTTTCAGTTTTAACAACATTTAGTATTTTACTAAATGCATAAAATCATTATAATATGTTTAAATTTATTAAAAGTGACTTGCCAGCGAGCATAGTCGTGTTTTTTGTAGCATTACCCTTATGTTTGGGTATTGCTTTAGCCAGTGGAGCTCCTTTATTCTCAGGGGTCATTGCTGGAATTATTGGTGGTATAGTAGTTGGTTCATTAAGTGGATCAAAAATTGGAGTTAGTGGCCCAGCCGCCGGACTTGCTGCCATCGTACTGAGTGCTATTGCCACATTAGGAAGCTATGAAAACTTTTTAGTAGCTGTTGTTTTAGGAGGTTTTATTCAAATTCTTTTTGGAATCTTAAAAGCCGGGATTATAGGTTATTATTTTCCATCTTCAGTGATTAAAGGTATGTTGACTGGTATTGGAATTATTATCATTTTAAAACAAATACCTCATTTTTTCGGATATGATTCCAACCCGGAGGGTGCCTGGTCCTTTATGCAAATTGATGGTGAAAATACCTTCTCAGAATTATTCAATATGATCAATTATATTAAACCTGGGTCTGCATTAATTGGAATGATTGCTTTAAGTATTTTGTTGTTTTGGGATAAAATTTTATCTAAAAAAGGTAAATTTTTTCAAGTTATTCAAGGTCCATTAGTGGCGGTTGTTGTTGGTGTTATTTTCTATGCTTTAACAAAGTCAAATGATGCATTAAGTATTTCAGCTTCTCATTTAGTGAGTGTGCCAATCCCCGAAGATGTCGGTTCTTTTTTGAATCAATTCAGCTTTCCAAATTTTAAAGCTATTACAAATACAGAGGTTTGGATTGTGGCATTTACCATTGCGCTCGTTGCCAGTTTAGAAACACTTTTATGCGTTGAGGCGACCGATAAATTAGACCCTCATAAAAATGTAACCCCAACCAACAGAGAGTTACTGGCTCAAGGAACTGGAAACGTTATATCTGGTTTAGTTGGAGGATTACCTATTACCCAGGTTATTGTTAGAAGTTCTGCCAATATTCAATCTGGCGGAAGAACCAAACTTTCAGCCATCATTCATGGATTCCTGTTATTGATATCAGTAATTATAATTCCAAGATTATTAAATATGATTCCTTTATCTGTTTTAGCAGCTATCTTACTTATAGTAGGTTATAAGCTGGCAAAACCAGCATTATTTAAGAAAATGTATGATTTAGGCTGGAAACAATGGATACCATTTACAGTAACAGTGTTAGGTATTGTTTTTACCGATTTATTGGTGGGAATATTTTTAGGCCTTACCGTTGGCATTGTTGTTATATTAATTAAAAGCTATCAAAACTCCCACTTTTTACATATTGAAGATAAAAGTAATGGGAAACATAAAATAAAAATGACGTTTGCTGAAGAAGTGACCTTTTTTAACAAAGGAGCTATTTTGAAAGAATTAGATAGTTTACCAAGAGATACCTATTTAGAATTAGATGTAAGGAAAACAAGGTATCTTGATAATGACATTATTGAAATTCTTGAGGATTTTGCCTATAAAGCTAAAGAGAGAAACATAGATATTAATTTAGTCTCAGAACGTGGTATTGTTGAAAATCCGTCAAGTTTTATTGAATTCTTTAAACTAAGACCAAAAATAGTGTAAATAGAAAATATTATGAAAAAATATAAAATATTGGTGCTTTCAGATTTAAAAAATTCGGCTGTTAATACCTTAAAAAGTGCGGTAAGCCTTGCAAAAATGATAAATGGACAAATAGCGTTTTTTTATGTAAAAAACCCTACAGATATTGTAGAAAGAGAAAATCAATTATCTGCCAATAGAACAATTAACAAAGAACATATAAACGTCGATAAAAAAATTCAAAACTTAATTAACCCTATTCGTGATGAATATAGTATTAAAATAGATCACTCATTTACTTTTGGTAATTTAAAAATTGAAATTGAGGCTTATATTAAAGAACATCAACCAGATATTATCGTCTTAGGAAAACGAAAATCAAAGTCTTTACATTTTGTAGGAGATAATATGACGCAATTTGTTTTAGATAAATATGATGGCGTTATTATGTTAGCTACAAATAAAAATCATTTAGAACCAAATCATGAAATTTCATTAGGTGTCCTAAACAGTTATGAAGATTTNTTTAATTTAGATTTTTCAGCAAATTTAATAGACCATATTCAAGAACCATTAAAATCCTTTAAAATCGTTAAAAACTCTAAGGTTCTAGAAAAAGGAAAGCTTCCTGACGACAAAAAAACGGTAGAATATGTATTTGAACACAATGATAATACGATTAAGAATCTTTCAACCTATCTAAACAAAAACAGTATTAATTTATTATTCGTAAACCGAGACGAGAAAAACACTAATCAAGGTGCGGACTTCATAAACTCAGACATTAAAGAAATAATAAACAAAACAAATGTTTCCCTTTTACTTACTGGTAGACAAAATTAAAATAACTTATCAAACCTAATAATAGAGAACATTTTTTTATAAAATAACATATTATGAAAGCACATACGAGAGAAACACAAGCAACCATGACTCCTCAAAAGTCACTACAATATTTAAAGGAAGGAAACGAAAGGTTTCAAAATAATTTAAAAGCCAATAGAAACTTGTTGGAGCAAGTCAATGATACGAGTGATGGTCAATTTCCATTTGCTACTATTTTAAGTTGTATTGATTCAAGAGTTTCAGCCGAATTGGTTTTTGATCAGGGACTTGGTGATATTTTTAGTGTACGGATTGCAGGTAACTTTGTAAACGAAGATATCCTTGGAAGTATGGAATTTGCTTGTAAACTAGCAGGAACAAAACTTATAGTTGTTTTAGGACACACAAGTTGTGGTGCTGTTAAAGGTGCTTGCGATGACGCTAAAATGGGCAATTTGACAAAATTAATAGAAAAAATCACTCCTGCCGTAAATGCTGTTGTTGAACCAAAAGACGCCAGTTTAAGAAATTCTTCCAATTTAGAATTTGTTGACACGGTTGCTGAGAAAAATGTTCAACTGACAATTGACAGAATACACAAAGAAAGCCCGATACTTTCAGATATGGAAAAAAACGGAGAAATCCTGATTGTTGGAGCCATGTACGATATCAATAACGGCGAAGTAACTTTTTTTTGAGTAATGTAAATTCATCAAATGAGTAAAAATAAATTGAAAAAGAAAATAACCTTGGCAGTGCTAACAATTTTGTTAGCACTGCCTTCTTATATGAACGCCCAGGACAGCGATTTTGGAAATTGGCTCATTTATTTTGGGAATAAAAAATTAAACGAGCAGTGGAATATTCATAATGAAATTCAATACCGTAATTATAATGCCATTGGTGATTTAGAGCAATTGCTACTTCGAACAGGGTTGGGCTATACTTTTAATGAGGGTAAAAGCAATATTTTATTTGGTTATGGCTATATTTTATCAGAAAACCATATAGGTAATTCAGACGATAAAGAGACCGTTAACGAACACAGGATCTTCCAGCAGTTTATAACTACACAAAACGTAGGAAGTGTCAAACTAAATCACCGGTATCGTTTTGAACAGCGTTTTGTAGAAGATGATTTTAAAATGCGATTCAGATATTTTTTGGGAATAAACATCCCCTTTAACAAAACTAGCCCATATTATTTTTCTGCTTATAATGAAATATTTTTAAACAGCAAAAGCGCGATCTTTGATAGAAACCGGCTTTACGGTGGAATTGGCTATAAAATTAATGATAATTTAAGAATAGAAATGGGTTACATGAATCAGTTTTTTGAAACCACAAGTAGAGATCAACTTAATATAATGACCTTCGTTACTTTCTAAAGTATAAAAATAATATTACATTACAAGCAAACTAACTAAACTATGAGAAAACTATTTTCAAATATTAAGGGGGACCTTTTGGCGGCATCACAGCCGGAATTGTTGCCTTACCATTAGCATTAGCATTTGGGGTTTCTTCTGGTTTAGGGCCAAGTGCTGGATTGTATGGCGCTATATTCTTGAGCTTTTTTGCAGCTTTATTTGGAGGCACCAATACCCAAATTTCAGGTCCAACCGCACCAATGACTGCGGTAAGTATGGTTGTTATAGCTGGTATCCTGGCTGCAAATGATGGTGATTTAAATAAAGCACTGCCAATTATCTTAACTGTTTTTTTACTCGGGGGATTATTGCAAATAGGATTAGGGATGGTTGGTTTTGGAAGATATATTAAGTACATACCTTATCCCGTAGTTTCTGGTTTCATGACGGCTATTGGAGTTATTATATTGGTCACTCAAATTCTTCCTGCAATTGGATATTACCCAAAAGAAGACCAAGCTTATGTTGAAACATTTAAACCCGCAGCTGAGGCGATTATATTGGAAAACATTTTAAAAGATGAAGCAGGCGAAAATATTCTAGTGTTAGAAGATTTTACCGAGACTGTTGCCAGAGCCAGTGAAACAACTGAAGCAGATATACTTAAAGAGTCTAAAACACTTGCATCAAATAATGCATCAGGCGTATTAGGCACATTAAAGGTTTTACCTCAAGCTTTAAAACATATCAGTTGGCTTGAATTTCTTTTAGCCCTTTCAACAATTTTTATAATTTACGGCTTTAAACGAATTACAACTGCTGTCCCTAGTACCTTAGTGGCTTTACTGGTAGTATCCGGCGTTGCCGTAGGTTTCGGATTAGATTACCGACCTATTGAAGAAATACCTTCTGGGTTACCTGTCCCTAATTTAGCAATTATAACCGGATTTAACTTAAATTCCATAGCTCCATATATTTTTACCTCATTAACTTTAGCGCTCTTAGGAGCAATTGATTCACTGTTAACCAGTGTGGTTGCAGATAATATGACTAAAACGAAACATCAGCCAAACAAAGAGCTTATTGGGCAAGGTATTGGAAATAGTATAGGCGCTATTTTTGGCGGATTACCTGGCGCCGGTGCAACTATTAGAACTGTGGTTAATATAAAATCTGGTGGTAAAACCAAGCTTTCAGGAATGATAGCTGGTATTATGTTACTTTTTATTCTATTAGCATTAGGACCTGTTGCTTCAAAAATCCCTGCTGCCGTATTAGCTGGAATATTAGTAACCGTTGGTATTGGTGTTATGGACTACAAAGGACTCAAAGCCATACCAAGTTTGCCAAAAGACGCAAAAATAGGACCTCTTAAAGTGAGTTCGGAAGTTATTATTATGATGGTCGTTTTAGTGCTTTCTAGTTTATGGAATTTAGTTTATGCCGTGGGAATAGGTCTTATAATTGCCTCGCTCATGTTTATGAAAAAAATCGGAGATTTAACGGCTCAAAGTTCTGATGTTAAACCATTAAAAGAAGAAGCCTGGAAAGATGAAATGGGTTTCCCGGAAAAATTAAAAGAAGAAGTTTTTATAAAACATATTAAAGGGCCATTGTTTTTTGGCTCTACGAGCGATTTTCAAATATTGGCAAAGCAAATACCAAAAACAGCATCTACCGTGGTTATTCGTTTAGAAAGAATGCCTTATATAGATCAATCCGGTTTGTATGCTATGGAAGATGTTCTTGTAGATTTAAGAAAGGATAATATGAACGTATTGTTTGTTGGGCTGCTTAACCAACCTAAATTAATGATGGAACGAATTGATATTATTCCAGATTTAATTCCTGAAGAAAATTTGTTTGAAACATTCAATGAATGCCTTTATTGGATAAAAGATCATGTTAAAAATATCAACTCATTATAAAATAAAAAATGCGAACTCTAAAGTTCGCATTTTTTAATAATACTAATTAAGCTATTGTGCTTCTCTCATAAATTCTTCAGCTTTAGCAACCATATTTTTGCTTCCACAAATAAAAGGAACCCTTTGGTGCAATTCTGTTGGCTGAATATCTAATATTCTTGTGAAACCATCACTTGCCTTTCCGTTGGCCTGTTCAGCAATAAAAGCCATTGGGTTACATTCATATAATAATCTTAATTTACCATTGGAGTTTAAAGAACTCTTTGGATACAAATAAATTCCGCCTTTTATCATATTTCTATGAAAATCAGAAACCAAAGATCCTATATATCTTGAGGTATATGGACGGTCTTCCTCTTCGCGTTGGCAATATTTAATATAATTTTTTATGCCTTGAGGAAAGTGAATATAATTACCTTCATTGACCGAATAAATAGAACCGCTTTCAGGAAACTGCATATTTGGATGTGATAAATAAAAAGAGCCAATGGCCGGATTTAAAGTAAATCCATTAACGCCATCACCAGTAGTATAAACCAGCATGGTTGAGGTTCCGTAAACAACATAGCCAGCCGCCACTTGTTGGTTTCCTTTTTGTAAAAAATCCTCCAGTGTTACAGGAGTACCCACAGGAGTTACCCTTCTGTAAATGGAAAAAATAGTTCCAACAGACACGTTTACATCTATATTTGATGAACCATCTAAAGGGTCAATAAGAACAATATATTTATTCTGGTGATTTTCATCAAGGCTATTAATAGCAATAAAATCATCTTCTTCCTCGCTGGCAATACCACAAACAATATTTCTATTGATTAAGGTTTGAATAAACTTTTCATTCGCATATACATCCAATTTCTGTTGGTTTTCACCTTGAATATTAACCTCACCCACATTTCCTATAATATCAACCAGTCCGGCTTTATTCACTTCATGGTTTACTACTTTCGCCGCTAAACGAATGGAATTAAAGAGCGTAGACAACTCGCCAGAAGAATATTTAAAAGACATTTGATTTTCAATAATAAACTCTCCAAGCGTTTGATTCTTTTTAAACATAAAATAGTCGTTTTGTTTGTGCAAATATCTGTCTTTTTTAATCCAACTACAACGATTTCGTTAAATATTCCATATCCTAAATAAATAACTTTACTCTATCTTTGAATTAAATATAACCCTATGAGATTTACAATACGA